>Ga0079226_10002305_pt1 | contig 14707 bp, 17 predicted proteins | sample Poulit2014_FD_76345 | JGI IMG/M metagenome (GOLD analysis project Ga0079226, IMG submission 76345) | Agricultural soil microbial communities from Georgia to study Nitrogen management - Poultry litter 2014 | ecosystem: Environmental > Terrestrial > Soil > Agricultural land | place: USA: Georgia... | reverse complement strand
GTTTAATTGTATATTATTACCAAATGGACAGTGCCATCTTTAGTAGGTTGTTTATCTTTTTAACTTATTTAGAAATAAGTTATTTTCAGAACATTCTAATTACGTTTATGCAACGCTAGTGTAAGGTAACATTAAAATAAAATAAATATGTAAATCATTTCTTTTATGTCATAGAAAGTCGAAAAACAATGCAGTTTTTGTATTGAAAGGTTAGTAAATATCTGTTATATTATGTTTAAGCTTGTTTCAATTTGTGATTGATAACAGCGCTTAGAAATACCTCTCTATTTTATTGTTCTCGAGTAAAGTCTTCAGCCAACTTTATTCGAGAATTTTTTATTTAAAAAAGCTTTTCTTTTTTTGCCATATGTTATACTATTAATATAACACATATAACTAATGTAATAAGGATGATGACTATGTTCATTCAGCTTAATTTTAATTCTGATATACCGATATACGAACAATTAAAAAATGAAATTATAATCGGAATTGCAAAAACTCACCTTCAGCCCGGTGAGCGACTCCCATCTGTTAGACAATTGGCAAGTGATATTGGAATTAATCTCCATACTGTTAATAAAGCTTATAAACAATTAGAGGAAGAAGGGTTTTTATTAATTCATCGTCAACGCGGAGCCATCGTTCATCCTGATGGGGGACCCGACGTGAATGATGAATATATAAAAACTATAACGACTTCTTTACGCCCGCTAATTGCAAATACGATTTGTCGTGGCGTTACTCAGGATGAATTAATAACGATTATAAATGATTTATATAAAGAATTCGGGGTGAATACCGATGAGTAATACGATACTTTTTATCTTTTTCATCGTATTCATATCCATTATGATTACTGCATTTATGCCACATTGGACGCGCAAAACGGAAAATTTTGGAGTTTCTATCCCTGAAGATTTATACGATCGCAAAGATTTTAAAAAAATGCGCAATATGTATACGATAATTTTATTAAGTTTAAATGTTATTTTTGTTGGTACTATGTTTATGATCGCTCGTTACTTTTCGGAAAAAACAATTTTCACAGCTTTATTAATTTTCCTAATAATTATCATATTAATTAGCTTTTTACTATATTTACCTTATCACTATCGGATGAAACGAATAAAATTGGATGAAAATTGGGCAGAGCAAAAAGAAGAAGTCATGATCATCGATACGTCATTTAGCAAGGAACGACTCATTTATTCAAACTATTGGTTTCTTATTGCAATCGGGATTGTTCTTTTCACGACGATTTATACATTTAGTGTATACGAACAAATTCCAGATGAAATACCAACACACACTTCATTTTCGGGGGAAATAACTTATCAAAGTAAATCAATTGGAATATTGTTGATGATGCCTATTTTACAATTGTTTATGATTAGCACCTTCTTTTTCATTAACTTTATTATTAAACGTTCTAAACAAATGGTAGGTGTACAAAATCCAGAAATATCAAAACGACAGAACATTATATTCCGGAGAAGATGGTCTTTGTTTATGATACTCTTTTCAGTTGTAACAACGTTGATGTTATCATTTATTCAATTTACATTTATGTATCCTGTATTAACAGAAGTTGAAAACTATGTTATTTATCCAGTAATTATCATCACTTTATTGAGTGCAATTATGTTAAGTATCACTACTGGCCAAGGTGGTAGTCGAATTCAAATTGAAGGAACGACCGAAACCTCTCGAATTGAACGTGATGATGATCAATATTGGAAACTTGGACAATTTTACTTCAATAAGGAGGACCCTAGTATTTTTATTGAAAAAAGATTCGGGATTGGCTGGACGAATAACTGGGCACACCCGATTTCATGGCTGCTACTAGGTTTACTTATCGCCATTCCACTATTTATTGTTTTTATCTTTAGATAAGTATAAACAGAATATATTATTTGCATATTTAAGGAGGAGTTTTTTATGTTTGGTGAAACAATTAATTGGGCAATTATAGCGCCACTACTAGTCGTGCAAATCATTTTAACTTTAATTGCTTTAATCGATTGGATTAAACAAGAAAATACACGTGGACCTAAAATGTTATGGTTATTTATTATTTTATTCATTAGTATGCTTGGCCCCGTACTCTATTTTGTATTAGGGAAAAAGGAGTGATTTCTACTTATGTTAACTGTTAAAAATGTAAGTAAGAAATTTAATGAACATTACGTCGTTGAAAATATTAACTTCACGCTTCAAAAAGGAATTTGTACAGCATTAATCGGGCCAAATGGCGCGGGCAAAACGACGACATTAAGAATGTTGACGGGATTAATAAATCCGAGTGCTGGTACCATTACTTATGGAAAAAACAACCGTGATTTCCGCCATCTCATCGGCTATCTTCCACAATATCCTAAGTTTTATGATTGGATGACGGGTGAAGAGTTTTTACACTATTGTAGTAAATTATATGGATTATCCAATAACGTAACAGAAAATCGTGCAAATTTATTGTTTGAGCAAGTTGATTTGTCTGATGCAAAACATAAAAAAATCGGTACGTATTCTGGTGGAATGAAACAGCGTCTCGGCATTGCACAAGCGTTAATTCACGAACCCGAAATACTGTTTTTAGATGAACCTGTTTCTTCACTCGATCCAATTGGGCGACGTGATGTACTAACGTTAATGGAACAGTTGAAACAAAAGATGACCATTTTATTTTCTACACACATTTTAAATGACGCTGATGAAGTTAGCGATAGTGTTATTGTTTTAAAAAGCGGAAAAGTGGTCGAAGAAGGTACGATGGAGAAGTTACAGGAAAAATATGCAACATCGAAAATAATTATGCAATTTTCGGAAGTGAATCCTGACATAATAAACGATTTAGAACAGTTATCGACTATTATTTCAACCGAAACAATCGGTAGTTACATTCATTTATATGTAACAGATGTTCAACTAACGCAAAATGAATTGTTACAATTAATTATGAGTAAAAATTTGCAACTTAATGAATTTCGCATCGGTCGTGTATCGATGGAAGAGTTGTTCGTCAAGGCGGTGAATTAAATGGGACAGTGGGTCACAATTTACAAAAAGGAAATGTTACAAACATGGAGAAGTAAACAACTGATTTGGGTACCACTCGTTATGATTTTAATCGGGATTATCGACCTTATTTCGTACTATTATTTACCTGAAGTAATCAAACTATCTGGAGGGTTACCTGAAGGTGCAGTGTTTGAAGTTCCATCTTTATTACCGCGCGAAGCAATTATAATAGGGTTGGAGCAACTTTCATTTCTTGGTTCGTTAGTTATCATTGCTATTTCGATGGGAACGATTGCAGGCGAGCGAAAAAGCGGACAAGCGGAAATTATGTTAACGAAGCCGATTAATCATGTAAATTATGTAACTGCGAAATGGTTCGCACTTGTTACCGTTACATTACTCTCATTATTTTTGGCTTTATTTTTAAATTGGTATTATACGAATGTATTATTTGATCCTATATCATTCATTATAATTTTAAAAGTATTTTTATTTTATAGTTTGTGGTTTTTATTCATTATTTCAATTGTGATGTTTTTTAATTCATTTTTAAATAAACCTGGACTTGTGTTTGCTTTTTCAGCTATCGTTTTATTTTGCATGAGTATTATCAATACAGCCCTTGGTCACAAATTAACGTACTTCCCAAATCAATTAACAAACAAGATTAGCATGATGATAACGTTCGATGAAGTAACTCAAGAATTATGGATAACGAGTGGGATCATTATCGGGATTATCATTATTTTGCTCATAACATCAGTTACAATTTTTAAACATAAAAAATTATAACAAAGTGGGGAAATGATTCATCCTACCGTACTATAATTAATGGCCAATATATAAATCAGCAATCTCAATACCTAATCGATTAAGTTTTTGTTCTAATAAAATTGTAAATTGTTCTTTAATGTGATCTGAGATTAATTCAGCCTGAGGATTTTCATGTTCCTCATTCATCAATATCGATTTTAAAATCGTTTCACTTTGTAATTGGATGAATTGTTCAGCTTGTTCTACTTCAAATAACACTTTTGCTGTGTCGACTACTTTATAAAAAAGTATTAGATGAATCGTAACAAATCGATCGGATAATGAAATAGAGAATTCACTTTCAAACGTTTTAATTTTTAACGAAATCCGCTTTCTCTTTGTGAAGGGAACTGTATAAATAAGTCCTTCATTACGTACAGTTCCTAAGTATTTTCCAAATAACATGATTACTTTTGCTTCATTTGGCTTCACAATTGTTAATCCTGCTAAGAGAATTATAATTAACGAAATAAACAAAAAGGCAAATACAAATTCAGCTTCATATATATTGATGATAATTAAATAAATTAATAAAGCTAATAGTGCAATCGTCAGTAATCCATTAGCAGACCATGCATCTCTTTCAGTTCTCATGCGACACACGCTCCTCGTTATGATAATACTAGCATTGCCAAAAAACTCACTTTTTAACAATAAATTGACACAAAAAAAACTGCTAGTAATGTAACTAGCAGCTTTTTATTAGTTGAATCAACGATGAAAATAGTAGCGATTCATTACTTTGATTTAACAACAATCTCTTCGTTTTCAACTTCTACTATTACATCCTTAATCTCTTCACCATCTAAAATCAAGTCTGTTAACTGATCTTCAATTTGATTTTGAATAACACGACGTAATGGACGTGCACCAAAACGTGGATCATAGCCAAGTTGTACGAGTTTTTCTTTTGCTTCTGTTGTTACTTCAATGTTGACAGCATTATTTTCAATTGTGTTTTCTAAATCTCTAATCATTAAATCAGTAATTTCAAGTAAGTTTTCTTGCGATAATTCATTAAATGTAATAATCGCATCGAATCTGTTTAAAAATTCTGGTTTGAAATAGTCACTTAAATTTTCAAATGTTGAAATAGCATCGTCATCTTGTTGGAATCCGACATTAATTGTTTTAACCGAACTGCCGGCATTACTCGTCATAATGATAACTGAATCTTTAAAACTAACTCTACGGCCGTGTGAATCAGTTAGATGACCGTCTTCCATAATTTGTAGGAACATATTTTGTACATCAGGATGCGCTTTTTCAATTTCGTCTAATAAAATGATGGAATAAGGGTTGCGACGTATTTTTTCTGTTAATTGCCCTGCTTCCTCATGGCCGACATATCCTGGTGGTGAACCGATTATTTTTGAAACAGTATGTCTTTCCATATATTCACTCATATCAAGACGTACTAATGACTCGCGATCCCCAAACAATTCCTCAGCTAAAACTTTAGATAGTTCTGTTTTACCTACCCCTGTAGGACCAATAAATAAGAATGATCCGATTGGGCGGTATTTCGATTTTAAGCCTGCACGGCTACGGCGAATTGCTTTTGCAATACTATCGACCGCTTTATCTTGTCCTATTACTTTACCACGTAATTGATTAGCAAATCCTTGTAATTTTGCTTGTTCATCGGATTGTAATTTTGTTACCGGAATTCCTGTTTTCTCTTCGACAATTTTTTCCACGTCATCTACTGATACAACCGAGCTTACTTCTTCTTGATGTTCGTTTGCTTTTTCTAATTGTTTTTGAATCTGAATTTCTTGATAACGTAAATTCGCAGCTAATTCATAATCTTCTTTTTCAGCTGCCGCTTCTTTGTCTTTTATAATTTCTTCTAATTGTTTTTCTAATGTGTCCGTATCTTGTTCTGCATTTGCTAAATTAAGTCGTGAACCAACTTCATCCATTAAATCAATCGCTTTATCAGGTAAAAATCTATCTTGGATATAGCGATCTGATAACGTCACGAATGATTCAATAACATCGTCACTATACTCTACCTCATGGAATTGTTCATATCGATCTTTTAGTCCTTGTAAGATAAGGATTGTCTCCTCGATTGTTGGTTCTTTTATAATAATCGGTTGGAATCTTCTTTCTAATGCGGCATCTTTTTCAATTTGACGGTATTCCTTCAGTGTTGTTGCACCGATTACTTGTAGATCCCCTCGTGCTAATGCCGGTTTTAAAATGTTTCCTGCATCCATCTGGGAACTTTCTGCCGTACCTGCACCTACTAATAAATGAACCTCATCAATAAATAAAATAACATCCGGACGAGCTTTTAATTCTTCGATTAACTGCTTCATTCGTTCTTCAAATTGTCCACGAACTCCGGTATTTGCCACTAAAGAAGCAACATCTAATACATATACTTCTTTATTCATTAATTTAGCCGGGACATCACCTTCGATTATTTTGAGTGCTAATCCCTCAGCCATTGCCGTTTTACCGACACCAGGCTCCCCGATTAAAACTGGGTTATTTTTATTACGACGATTTAATGTTTCAATTGTGCGTTTTATTTCTTCATCCCGACCAATGACAGGGTCAATTTTACCTACTCTTGCTTGATCTGTTACATTCGTACCGAGATCATCTAGTAAGCCTCCACCTTGATTAGCGTGTTTCGTTTTTGTTGTTGCTCCACTATTTGGTGATCCACCCATTTGTCCTTGGAAAAATGGATTTGAGAACATATCATCATTTCGGAAGAAGTTAGCTGCATTTCCTATTTGACCTTGAATTTGTTGGAAACAGTCAGAACACACGTGAAGCTGCTTCCGTTCCTGATTCATTTGTAGTGTTACATTAACTGTAGCTCTATTCACATTACACTGTTGACATTTCATTTGATTTTCCTCCTTAATATACTTCTTATATATCCCTTAGTTATGTTTTTAACTGCGTTTTGACTTTGACTAATTTTGACTTTAATTATATTATATACTGACCTTCTTTGACTTTCAAGTCTTTTTGCTTATATTTTTGAAAAACAACAAAAAAATATAGTAACATAAATTGTTACTACACAGCTTGTCTTCTTCCTCAAGTAATATCCAACTCTTTATATTAATCAAACGTGTGAATATGCAATGCTTCCTAATAAATGCCGATCAAAGTCGTACTAGAAGATAAACGAACTTGCGTTACCTTCAGACAAGATTTTCGCCGCGAAGGGAACGAATCAGTCATTTGTGTTACCTTCAGACGAGATTTTCACCACGAAGGGAACGAATCAGTCATTTGCGTTACCTTCAACACTTATTTAACTTCATTCATCAAAAACTGATTCCCGACAAAATGTTTAATCATTAAATCGTCTAAACTTTTAAATTCGTAACCACGTTTTTTTAAATCAACAATTGCTTTTTCCAACGCTTGTGCGTTATCTTCGGACACAGTGTGCAATAAAATAATCGCACCGGGATGAATTTGTTTCATCATTTGATCATAGGCGTATTTCCAACCTTGTTGTTTGTTCACTTCCCAATCCTTAAAAGCGACTGACCAAAAAACGTGAATATAATCTAATTCTTCAATCCATTTTAATGTGTTTTCATTAAATGTCCCACGTGGTGGACGCACATAAACCATTTCTTTTTGATCCGTCACCTTAGCAACAGCCTGTTCTAATAGTTCCAGTTCCTTTTGAATTGACTGTTTATTCATTGTCGTGAAATCGGGATGATTATAAGAATGATTTCCAACGATATGTCCTTCTTTAACCATTTGTTGTACGAGTTCTGGTTCACTCTCCACATAGTGTCCGGTTACGAAAAACGTTGCCGGAACTTCGTGTTTTTTTAATACTGATAAAATTGAACTCGTATACCCTTGCTCATACCCATTATCAAATGTTAAATATATATTTTTTTCTTCGGTAAATTCCACGTAAAATGCTAAATAATCTTGAATTACTTGTTCATACTTACCAATATCAGGCCGCTTTTCATCGGATGTCGGTTTAAATCCCCAACCGTATCCGTGAACAACCGTTGCATTAACAAATATAAAGGAAAATATCAGTAATACAGTGATTCGGTTCATCATATTGTTCGCTCCTTCCTTACTCTAGTTTTCACAATAATAAGGGTTTTATGTAAAATAAAAAACCCTCCCATTTATTTGAGAGGATTCGTTTAATTTGTATTTATTATTTAAAATTCCGTATTATAAATTGTTAATACTACATTTCCTGAAAAATACCTTGATAGCGACATTGCTTATAGGATATGACTTTCAAGCGATCCGTAATAGGTTGTGTCAACTTTCATATTAAATAAGCCTATTACCTATGCATGAATATTATTCACCTTTAAAGTTAGGTTTACGTTTTCCTAAAAACGCTGACACGCCTTCTGCATGATCTTTTGTACCGCGCATTTTTAATTGACTTGCTTTTTCAGTTTCTAAAATATCACGTAGCTGATCGGCTGTTTTTTCATGATAAATTAATTTCGTTTCAATAAGCGCTAAAATCGGTGATGCTAACAGTTTGGCGCCTACTTGTTTTGCAGCTTCAAGTGCATCTCCTTCTGTCATAACATCGACAAATCCATACTGCTTTGCTTTGTCCCCAGCGACTTGCTCTAAGCCCCAAATAAATTGTTTTGCTTGATGAATTCCTAATCGTTTTTCTAAAAAGAAATGGCCTCCCCCATCAGGGACTAGTCCGATACCGGCAAATAACATACCGAAACGCGCTTGATCGTTAGCTACGATATAATCGGCGTTCAATCCGATACTTAAACCAAGCCCAGCGGCCGATCCATTTACAGCAGTAATCACGATTTTTGGCATTAAATAAAGTTCCATTGCAATTTCTGACACGGTGTTCATTAAATCCTCAAATGCTGATGGTTCGTTCATTCCTTCCATCATCGTAATGTCTCCGCCTGCACAGAATGCTTTCCCTTCACCAGTTAAAATAACAACCTTATCTTCGTTTGTTTTAACCGCTTTCAACTTCTCTAACAATTGGTGTAATGCTTCTACGTCTAATGCATTAAAATTCTCTGGACGATTAAGTGAAATGATCGATATCCCATTTTCTCGTGTTAACTTTACTTTTTCCATAAGTAAGAGCACCCCTTCACATTAATGAATGAATATTCAATTACTTATTATAAGCTACTTTAATACAAATAGAAAGCTCGACTATTCATTTACAATAATCGAACCTTCTCATTTATTTAATCGTATATGTTAGCGCGACGTGATCCTGGATTGGAATCCATGCCCCTACCCCATGTTTGGTCACATTTTTTATGTGCAAGCTTATATCCGATCCTTTTGACTTGATATAAACATCCCCGTAAACAACTTGACCCTTTTCATTTACGGCTGGTACGTATGCTTCTAAAAGACCGAGCTTTTTTGCTCCGACGTTATATACATTATTTAACTTCGTATTCGCCCCTACTTTTGTAGAAAAGGCGACTGAAAATGCAGATTTGCTCTTTGTTTTTTGTAAAATTAACTTTTTAATCATGTCCGGGTTATCAACTTTATTCATCAATGCCCCTTTGACTATTTTATCCTTTTGTTGAACATATTTAATTTCTTGAGGTTCATTGCTGTTTCGGTTATTTAATTCATTTTCATTGATCGGTTCATAGTCCCATATAATTGAACTACTTTCTGATTTATAATACAAAGGCCAACGCCCTAAATATATTTCAGCGTTATACCCCAAAGTAAATGGAGAAGTTTTCACTGATGACTCATTCAACATTTTAATTATTTCAGGATTTTCAATCGGTTCGGCCACATTTTCAAGCAATTGCTTTGTAAATGAACTTGGTTCTACAATCGCCATTTCTTCTGATGGATTCGGAAATGTATTAGCTTTCGTTATAGAGAGTACATTGTTAGGCAATTTTAATTGTTCTTTATCTTTTTTATTTGCGAAAGTAGTTAGTGGCGTCGAACTTATGATTATCATAAGTGAAAGTAGTACAAGAGAAATTCTCAGCGTATTTTTAATCAAAATATCGTCACTCCTTTTTACACTATTATTAGTCTGTGACGAATTTTTATTCTCTAAAATAGAAAAAATACCACTCATCAGAATGGTATGTGAAATAGTTTATTCATTTATGACAGTAAATTTCTTTTCAATATTGATACTATCTTCAACTGATTGAACCATGCCGCAATGTTTTCGGGTAATATCTAAATTCCTCAACAACTTATCTTCATTCAAATTTTTACCCGTTACAGTAAAATGAAGTATCACTTTATCGACCCGATTCGCTTCACTTTCATTGCGCTCTACGTCAGCTTCAATAGATAATTCAGTTAATTCTGTTCGTTGTTTTTTTAAAATATTGTAAAAAACAAAACCACTACAACTAGCAATTGACGTTACTAGCATTTCAACAGGTCGGTATCCTATTTTCTCGTTACTTGAAATAGTTATCGTACCATGTCCAAGTGTCGCTTCAATATGCCCTTCATCTTTTACAGTATATTTCAATCGTTAACCCTCCCAGTAATATAATCTGTTTAACTTAAAGAATTAAGCAACCTTTTCGTCCACTTCTTGTTTTTCTGTGACAAGTGCGTTGATCACTCCACCGGTTATAATTATAATTCCGGATATATAAAACCAAGTCATTAAAACAATGACCGTTCCTAAACTTCCATATGTAATGGAATAATTGCCGAGAGTTTCAACATAATATGAAAATCCATAAGAAACTATTTGCCAAGATATAGTCGCAAATAAAGCCCCCCACAATACGTGGTTTTCTAAAAACTTTTTATTTGGCGCTAATTTATATAACACGTAAAAGATAATGAAAAACATCACCGACGATGTGACCCAACGTAATAAATCCCAGGAATTTAAAAAGCCTTCAGGTAGCGGGACAACCATTGAAACATACTCGATAATTACCTTTCCAAATATCGGAATAAGTAAAGCGAATACAATTGCTAGAATAATAGTTAACATAAGACCCATGGCAACTAATCTGCCAAGTAAAAAATTACGATCTGGGTCGACATTATATGCTCTGTTAAACGATTTTGTTATCGCGTTAAATCCATTTGATGCTGACCATAGCGTTCCTAAAATACCGATCGATAATAAGCCACCACTTCGATTATTTAATACTTGCGTTAAGTTTTGGTCAATCATTTGCACGACGTCGCCTGGTAAGTACTCGGATATAACGTCAATAATCATTCGATCATCTAATGGCAGATAACTGAGCAATGTTACGATAAAAAGTAAAAAAGGAAAAAGTGATAATAAGAAAAAATAAGCTAGCTGGGCTGAGAACCCTAAAACTTCTGCGTGATTAAACCGATCTAATAAATCTTTTCCGAATTTAATTATAGTATCCATACTTCCACGCCTTCCCTTTGTGGTTTTTGAACTTTGCCGTGTAGCTTATTGTTATGTTATAGATTTATTCTAAAAATTTATTAACTGTCGTTTCGACCTGATCGAGCGCACTTAAAGCGCTTTGTGAATTTTGTGAAACAATCTGATTGAATGATTGAACGCCATCCTTAACAACTCTAACTGTTTCATCAGGGTTTTTTGCATAATGCGTCACCGTTTCACCGGTTTTTTGAACCATTTCTTTGCTATAACGGCGGGCATCTTGATTTAGAAGACTTAACAAACCACCGATACATGCGCCTACAATAATACTCGACCAAAATGTTCTTTTTCCATTCATAAAACTCTATCCTTTCAATTGATGATGATTGTTTATATGTTCTAACAAACGAATACTTGCCTCTTCAACTAGCTCATACGTGTAATCAAAGTCCCCCGTATAATATGGATCCGGAACGTTTATTTCTTTCGGTTCTGGGACAAAATCCATTAATCGGCGAACGACAACGTCATCAGTAAAATCGAATGAACTAGTAATGTCGTTTAAGTTTTGCTCGTCCATTGTAATAATGTAATCAAATTGGTTAAAATCATCTGCTTTAATTTGGCGAGCTGTCATTCCATCGTAAGATATACGTAATTCATCTAATTTCTCTCGCGTCCCACTATGAGGCGGTTTGCCATGATGCCATGAAGCTGTTCCTGCTGAGTCTGTTATAATTTTGTCTGCTAAATTATTTTCTTCAACTAGGTGACGAAATACTGCTTCAGCCATCGGGGACCGACAAATATTTCCAAGACATACGAATAATACTCGTACCATTATATTATTGATGACCTCCTTATCAAAATTATTGTTGTAAAGGTGCTATACATGCAGCATCATCATTTTTGGCACTATTGACATAACTACTCACTTCATACGCTTGCAACTCCGGGTCTTCAAGTGACATTACATATTGTTGTACCTCTTCCGGATGTTGAAATGTGTGAGTTAGCCAGCTTTCCTCATGTTCCACCGGTAAAATAATAGGCATTCGGTGGTGGATAGGACGCATAAAATGATTTGCGTCCTTTGTTAACAATGTGCACGTAAACAATTGTTTATTATTATTCTCCCATTTATCCCATAATCCTGCAAATGCAAATAACTTTTCATCTTTTACTTGAATACGATGAACCGTTTTTCCTTGCTCAGTCGTTTGCCATTCATAAAAGCTGTCAGCGATAATTAAACATCGTTTACGAGTAAGTAATCGTTTAAAGCTCGGTTTTTCGTGTGCTGTTTCGGCACGTGCATTGATGATGTTATTCCCGATTTTTTCATCTTTTGCCCACGATGGAACGAGCCCCCACCGAATATATCCACCCCGACGTTTAGAGCCATCATAAATAACGGCAAACACATCCTGACCAGGTGCAACATTATACCGTGTCGTCATTTCCTCGAGTGGCGTTTGAATATGAAATCGTTCTTTAATTGTTAACTCATTTTCCAACAATGTAAATCGACCACACAAATCAAATCACCAAACCTTCCGATTAAAAAATTAAGATTACGTCTTCTAACATCTTCATGTGGGGAGAACAAATTACACTCCCTTCCATCCAACACCTATGAGCAATGCGAAGTTATAATAGTATAGAGACTTATTCTAAATATAAACAACTCTTGTATTCCCTATCATATCATGAATTCCTTGTTTCTCTTTCGTAAATGCGACGACTAAATATAAAATCTTTAATATAAAAAACACATTATGAAGTATCCTACCAATTACTTCCCGATAAAATACATCTTTCCATGTTAATAAACCTTTTTCTTCCTGGATTACTTTAATACCAACAATCATTTTCCCTAACGTTTGTTGAAATAATTTAGTTAAAACTGCGAAGTAGACATAATACACAATCAACGCGATCATGCCATTTAGTGTCCATAAACTAATTTCAACTGGAAATCCATCATTTACAAACAATAATGGGCTTAATAAAATTCCATTCACACAAGCGATTAGAAAAACATCGATAACATAAGCGACAAGACGTAACCAAAATCCTACATTTTGCTCATCTGATCTATTTAGAATAGGTTCCGCCTCATGTGAATACTCGGGCTGATTTAGCGAATCAGTTTCATTAAATGAGTGACTATCAGTAGTCATGCGTCTCTTCTCCTCTCTAGTATATATACATAGCACGTGGTTGATCCGACTCAATAAGGAGGTTTTGGATCACGTCTAATTCCGATTTGTTCTTCATAAAGTTTTGCGCGTTTACAGCGAACATACCGAAAAAGCTTAAATCCGTTGTATACTCAACAACCGTTGCATCTTCCAAATTGTGATCTACCATCAATTGATCAATCGTATCATCTAAACTACCGACTTCATCAACAAGTTCAACTTCTTGTGCTTGTTTCCCCGTGTAAATTCGACCATCACCGACTTCACGTACTGTTTGTTCAGCTAATCCTCTTCCGTCAACGATAACATTGACGAATTCATCATACATTTCATCAATCATCGATTGCATAATATCTTTTTCTTCAGCCGTCATATCACGGGATGGAGACATAATATCCTTATGTTTACCACTTTTAATCGTATTGAATTTAACACCATGTTTTTCAGCTAAACCAGCATAATTAACATTTTCCATAATAACACCAATTGATCCTGTCAGTGTTGTTGCTTCTGCAAATATTTTATCCGCTGGAGCTGCGACATAATAGCCTCCTGAAGCTGCCATTGATCCCATCGATACATAAAACGGTTTATCGTATAGTTCCTGACTTTCTACAATTAAACGGTGAATTTCAGCTGTTTCATGAACACCGCCTCCTGGTGAATTTACTTGTAAAATAACCGCATCGACAAGTTCATTTGAAAAAGCTTGTTCTAACATTAATAAAAATTGTTCATGATTATATTCATCAAAAAGTCCTGGAGCGCCTAAATCCATAATTACCCCATCTAAATTAATGACGGCAATTTTATCTAAACCACCTTCTCGCAATTCCCTTTCCTCAAAATAAATCTCATCAAGCTCAAATAAATCAGCAAATAACCCTGAGGCTATTGTAGTCGTAAAACGCACCCCAATAGACATAAATATGAGAACAACTGCTATTAGTAGTGCAATCCATCTTCTTCTCTGCATGATCATAACATTCCTTCCTGTTAACATTTAATCGCTATAATAAAGCGTACAATAAAAATTTAGCAAATACCACCGATTTAACAGAAATTTTACTTGTTACTTAATCTGTTAATTAGTTATATTCCCACCTTGCATTAGCTTAAAAACGAAAAAAAATCGCTACAATTATTATATCTTATTGTAGCGAAATCTTATTTAATTTATTTATTGTTTGAGTGAATTTCATAATTCCTAGCCCTTACAGGGCAAGGGATTTGAAGTGTAAAAAAAGAAGTACCTCCCCAAATCTTGTATAATAGTAGTTGGTCCACAAACTATCCAAAAGATTGGAGC
>Ga0079226_10002304_pt1 | contig 14707 bp, 16 predicted proteins | sample Poulit2014_FD_76345 | JGI IMG/M metagenome (GOLD analysis project Ga0079226, IMG submission 76345) | Agricultural soil microbial communities from Georgia to study Nitrogen management - Poultry litter 2014 | ecosystem: Environmental > Terrestrial > Soil > Agricultural land | place: USA: Georgia... | reverse complement strand
CTTATGGAATTTTTTATAGTCTGCATAAAAAAAGATAAATGAATAACCTTGAATAGCGATCAGTAACGTAGTCACCATTAAAACATTATAAACAACTAAGTATAATCCGCCAGTTGGATCAAGGTCTATAAAAGAAATGATTAAAGCAAAAAAATAAATCCATATAAGCGAACTCGGAAAATTAAACTGTTTAAAAGGCGGAAAAGATAATTGTTTTTGATCTAGACGGTTAATCACTTTATAGCTGAACCATTGACTTAAAAAGGCTAACAATATACTAACGATAGCAATGCTTGATGGCAATAAGTCTTTTATTAAATACATTTGCTCCTCAAAAACATCCATTTGTGTAGCGACATCTTCATCTAAATCGAATTGATTAATAACAGATTTAGTCATCGCAATTGAATCTTCAATCATTACGTCTATTTCATTATATATATTTATGCCTACAACAAATTGAAGCAGTAAGATAACGAGTACCATTCCGATAACATAGCCAACTGTTCCTCTTGCCCATGTTTCATATGCTGTTAAATTTTGATAAATTGCAGTACCGATTACTATCCCACCAATTGCTACGAATAGTGTAAGTGGTAAGGATATTACAGTTGCAAAGATAAGCGATATTAAAATTGATACAACGAGCATTAAAATAGATGGTTTCCAACTATGTCTAGAAGCAAAAATAATAAATGGTATTGGTAAAATAAATATACCAAATGGAAAAATAAATGGAACAAATAGGACAACTAATAGAAGGACAACATATACAGCTATTAATAGTGCGCCTTCTGTAATTTTTTTCGAATGATTCATCACTACACCTCTACATAATAAACTTCCTATTACACAATGATATCAAACTCATCGCTTAATTGTTATTATCGTCTATCAAACATTTAAGCTTTCGGCCAAAGCAGTATGTAATTCATTTTCTGTTAGGTTATCTAAAAACGTGATATAGTTATTAATGTATCATAAAAAAAGGAAGAAAATCGATGAAAGTATTTTGGAATGCTCTGATTCAAAGCCTAAAATTACCACAACAACAGGCTGTTTTCACATTAAACCGTATTGGGATGGATATAACGGTTATTTATTTATTTTTTTTACTAGCGCTTGCGTCTTTACCCGCTTTATTGGAACAAATTATCATGAATCAAGTTTCTTCAGTCCACGTTAATAGCTTCTTTTTCTTAATCTATTTTTTTATCTTTTATTATTTAATATTAGTTTTAATCGTTTTTAGTGCATTATCCGTAATTGCTTATATTGGATCTGGTATTACAAAAATGGTAAATAGAAAGTTGCATTTCTCCTTATTATGGAAAATGTCAGCTTTTTCAATTACACTTCCTCTTCTTTTATTTACTGTCATTTCATTTTTCTATCCATTAAGCTATGCCTTTTTAGCTTTTGCTATTATCTATATTTTCTTCATTTTGTTAAAAATTATTTTTATTTATCCAAAAAGAAGAAATTAAACAGAAGAAATTGGCAAACAAAAATTCCTTTTCATCATCTTAACAGAATTTGAAAAGGAATTTTCATTTTTATTCGCTAACAAACGGAAGCAGTGCCATTGCACGAGCACGTTTAATTGCGATTGTTAATTTTCTTTGATATTTTGCAGATGTACCTGTAACACGGCGTGGAAGTATCTTACCACGTTCTGATACAAATCTTTTTAATAAATCAACATCTTTATAATCAATATGTGTTATACCATTCGCTGTAAAGTAACACATTTTTCGACGTCTAGGACGACCACGTCTCATACTACTATCACTCCCTTATTTCCTAAATTATATTTCAAAACGGTAAATCATCATCAGAAATATCAATTTGCTCTCCATCATTTTGAAAAGGATTAGCTTTTTGCTCCTCCGTTTGTCTTGATGGTTGAAACTGGGCTGATGCTTGATGTTGAAAGGCTTCGTTTTGGTTAAAACCTGTCGAGCTTCTTTGTTGTGTTGCCCCTCTGGACTCTAAGAACTGAATGTTTTCTGCCAATACTTCTGTAACGTATACCATTTTCCCATCTTGTCCTTCGTATGATCGAGTTTGAATTCTACCATCGACTCCAATCATACTACCTTTTTTCATATAATTAGCAAGATTTTCTGCAGTTTTACGCCACACGACACAATTAATAAAATCCGCCTCTTGTTCTCCTTGTTGATTACGGAATGGACGATTTGCAGCAACAGTAAAGTTAGCAACTGCTATTCCGCTTGCAGTATAACGTAAATCGGGATCTCTTGTTAGTCTTCCAACTAAAACGACTCTATTCAACATCAGAATCACTCCCTATTATTGTTCATCTAAACGAACTACCATGTGACGGATAATGTCATCAGTGAATTTCGCTTGGCGATCAAACTCATTTACAGCTTTACTATCGCTCTTAAAATTAATTACGACATAATAACCATCACGAAAATCATTTATTTCATAAGCAAGACGACGTGAACCCATTTCGTCTACTTTATCAATCGTTGCCCCATTATCTGTTAAAACGTTAGAGAAACGCTCTATTAACTCTTTTCTCGCTTCTTCTTCGATATTCGGGCGGATGATATACATGATTTCATAATCTCTCATCCTAAGCACCTCCTTTTGGTCTATGCGGCTCTGCGCATGATAAAGTGCAGAGCAAGGAGTAATGTATCATTACCCACAGAAAAACATTATAACAAATTTATTATTTAATAACAACTTTTTCTTGATCCTTTTTACGTTATACATTAAAACGGAAGTGAATTACATCGCCATCTTGTACAAGATAGTCTTTTCCTTCTAAACGTACCTTTCCATTTTCTCGTGCCTGCGCCATGGAACCTGCTTCCATTAAATCGTCGTATGATACTGTTTCTGCTCGAATAAACCCACGCTCAAAATCGGTATGAATAATTCCTGCCGCTTGTGGGGCTGTCATCCCTTTTTTAAATGTCCACGCTCGTACTTCTTGTACGCCAGCGGTAAAATACGTTGCCAGTCCTAATAATTCATATGAAGCCGTAATTAGCTGGTCTAATCCAGATTGATCAATACCTAATTCTTCTAAAAAAAGTTCTTTTTCATCATGATCTAGTTCAGCTATTTCTTCTTCAATTTTTGCACTAACAATAATCACTTGTGCATCATCTTTATTTGCATATTGCTTTACTTGTTGTACATATTCGTTTTCTGTAACATTCGCAACGTCCTCTTCACTTACATTTGCAACATAAAGAACCGGCTTTGCAGTCAATAAGTGTAACTGTTTAGCAATTTTCATTTCATCCTTCGTTAACTTTACTGATCGAGCGGGAATTTCTGCTTCTAAACCTTCTTTTAGCTTTTTCATTACATTAAATTCTTGGAGCGCTTCTTTTTCTTTTTGTCGTGCCATTTTTTCTGAACGTTCATAGCGTCGACTAACTGTTTCCAAGTCTGCCAATATGAGTTCAAGATTAATTGTCTCAATATCGTCAATTGGATCAATTTTCCCTGAAACATGTGTTATATTTTCATCTTCAAAACAACGGACCACTTGACATATAGCATCAACTTGTCTGATATGAGATAAAAATTGGTTGCCTAATCCTTCTCCTTTATTTGCACCTTTGACGATACCGGCAATATCTGTAAATTCAAATGCAGTTGGTACTGTTTTCTTTGGTTTTACTACCTCTGTTAATTTTTGTAATCTATCATCTGGGACTTCGACTATGCCTACATTAGGATCAATCGTACAGAAAGGATAATTCGCAGATTCTGCACCCGCCCTTGTTATAGCGTTAAATAACGTCGATTTTCCCACGTTTGGAAGTCCTACTATTCCTGCTGTTAATGACATTAAATTCCCACTCCTTAAGGCTTGTTCACGTGAACTTATTTGTATTATAGTACGAAAAACAATGAGGAACAACTTCGCACTTTTAAAATTTCCACTTCGTTTTTGAGTCCAAAATTGAAAAACTACTTAATAAAAATGACATTTTACCCTAAATGCAACCCATTACTTGCTCTTTTTAACCTTTTTCAATTATTTTTTTTAATTTTTTTTGAAATTTATTTCTAGGTATCAACACACTTCGATCACAGCCTAAACATTTGATTCGAATATCCATCCCCATCCGGATTATTTTCCACCTGTTTTCACCGCATGGATGCTGTTTTTTCATTTCTACAATATCATTTAAATCAAATTGTTTATTTGCCATAGATCCTCCTACCTCCCTTCAAATAACATCCGTTACATCATATGACAGTACTATCAAATAAACGTTTTATAAAAATAATATGATGTATATTGTTTCCTCTTTAAACGTATACTGTTTAAAAATGAGTGAGAGGAAATTTACAGTGAAAAAACTACACCGTCAATACAAATCAACCTATATCCATTATAAAGATCCTTCAGTAATAAAAACAATTAGTGATTTAATCATAACATTTCTCCCAAAATCATTTTCAAATATTGTCGTAGTTTGTATTGGAACGGATCGTTCTACAGGTGATTCCCTTGGACCATTAACAGGTACCTTTTTATCTGACATGAAGTTAAATTATTTAAATGTTTTTGGGACCCTTCACGATCCTGTCCATGCCGTTAATCTTGAAGATTCAATCTCGCAAATTAATCGTTCTTATGATAACCCATATATTATTGCTATAGACGCCTCTCTTGGGAAGAGCAGTTCTATAGGAAATTTTATAGTTGGAAAAGGATCGATACAACCTGGTGCAGCATTGGATAAGCAACTTCCAGCAGTAGGTAATGCTCATGTAACAGGTGTTGTAAACATTGCAGGTTTTATGGATTATGCTATTTTACAAAGTACTAGATTATCGATCGTCCATGACATGTCATATAAAATTGCACGGACAATCAAGAAAATTGATGTTTGGCTACATTACTACTTGACAAATAGAACGAATAAAGGCTATCAGAAATTTAATGAATCTATATAAACTAAAATAAATGATATATAGAAACAAATAAGCTAACCATTAAAATAGCAGGAAGTAGATTTGTTACACGTATGTTTGTTATTTTCAATAAATTTAAACCGATGGCAACAATTAGTAAACCACCTACAGACGTAAGCTCTACTAGTAAATCATTAAAAAGTGCTTCCGGAATAACTTTTTCTATTTGAGCGGCAAGTAAAGCAATCGATCCTTGAAATAAAACGACAGGTATGACTGAAAAAATTACGCCAAATCCTAATGTTGTTGTCAAGACAAAAGATGTAAAACCATCTAAAATCGCCTTTGTCAACAGAATTTCATGATCTCCCCTAAGCCCACTATCTAGTGCACCTAGTATAGCCATTGCTCCTACAACAAATAGTAATGATGCAGTTACAAATGCTTGTGATATATTCGTATTATCTTTTGTTGTAGTAAATTTACTTCCAATAAAAAAACCTATCCTATTTAATATATTTTCTAAACGTAAGGCCTCCCCTACTATCGCTCCTGCCAACATACTTAGTAACACAATGATAATGGAATTTACTTGAAATGCCATCTGTAACCCGATGAGAACAACTGTTAAGCCTATCCCTTGTATAATGGTTTCTTTATATTTCTCTTGTAAATTCGATAAAAATAACCCGATCAAACATCCAATAATAATGCAAATACCATTTATAATTGTTCCGAATAATGCCATGACTTAGCCTCACTGTTTTTATTTTCATTCAACATTCTTTAAATTATACCATTTTATCGCACGTCTCTGTAAGTTGAAATAAATTATATTTTAAAATGTTCCACGTGAAACATCTTCACAAAAACTTTAAAACCGGTATATAATGAAAATCACCTTTTTTGGCTTCATATCGCTAAGTAAAAAGACTGATTACATTTTCATGTAGGTCAGTCTTTTTATCCTTACCTTTAGCTATTGAAACATACGTACAAATTGTTCTAACTCTTCGTCTGAATAAAATTCTATTTCGATTTTTCCTTTATTTTTGTTTTTTTGAATTTTAACATTTGTTCCTAAAAGATCCCTCAGTTGCATTTCGTATTCTTGAACAAAAACATCATTTTGTTGTTTTTCAGGCTTTTGTTTTGGCTTCTTTTTATTTAACTCGATAATCATCTGTTCAACTTGGCGAACATTTAAATTATTTTTCCTGATTTTATCGACTAATCCATTTAATTTGTCTTTGTTTTTTAAACCTAGTAGTGCTCGTCCATGTCCCATAGACAATTCACCGTTATTTATATAGACAATTACTTCTTCAGGTAATGATAATAACCTCATCGTATTAGCAATATGTGAACGGCTTTTACCTAATTTTTTGGATAGTTCTTCTTGAGTTAAATGTAATTCATTGATTAAATTTTTATAAGCAAGAGCCTCTTCAATCACTGTAAGATCTTCTCTTTGTAAATTTTCAAGCAAAGCGATTTCCATCATTTTTCGATCATCAAAGTCTTTTATAATCGCAGGTATTTCATGTAGTCCCGCTTCTTTTGCAGCTCGAAACCTTCTTTCCCCTGCAACAATCTCATATCCTTTTATACTTCTTCGAACAATGAGGGGTTGAATAATTCCATATTCCAATATCGATATTTTTAATTCTTCAATTGCATCAGCGTCGAATGTTTTTCTTGGTTGATAAGGGTTAGTGCGGCATTCATTGATCGGTATTTGTTCGACGGTTTGGTCACCTACTTCATAGTCGTTAAATAAAGCATTTAATCCTTTACCTAACCGTTTCCCCAACTTCCATCACTTCCTTCGCTAACTCAAGATATACTTCTGCACCCCTAGATTTAGGATCATATACGGTTATTGGTTTTCCATGACTTGGAGCTTCTCCGAGTCTTACGTTTCTCGGAATAATAGATCGGTAAACTTTATCTTGGAAATACATTTTCACTTCCTCGATTACTTGAATTCCTAGATTGGTCCGTGCATCTAACATAGTTAATAAGACTCCCTCTATCATTAACTGCTTATTTAAATGTTTTTGTACTAATCTGATCGTGTTAAGTAATTGACTTAATCCTTCTAATGCATAATATTCGCATTGTACTGGTATAAGTACACTATCTGCAGCGGTTAAAGCATTAATTGTTAATAATCCAAGGGAAGGAGGACAATCTATTAAAATATAATCAAAATTATCTTTTATATCATCTAATGCTTTTTTCAATTTTACTTCACGAGAAATAGTAGATACTAATTCTACTTCTGCTCCAGCTAATTGAATGGTTGCTGGTATAATTGATAAATTATCTATTTCTGTAGGTACACATACTGCCTTTGCCTCTAAATCGTCTATTAAAATATTATATACACACTGATCCATATCTCCCTTATTGATACCTACACCACTTGTTGCATTTCCTTGGGGATCAATGTCGACCAATAATACTCTATTGTCAAGTAGTGCTAAGCTCGCTCCTAAGTTTACAGTTGATGTCGTTTTTCCGACACCACCCTTTTGATTAGTAATCGCAATAATTTTACCCATTATGCACCCACCTATTGTAAAGCTTTTACTTCTTTTGACTTGATTGATTCTTTTTCACTCGAATTGTAATTTGATAATAATCATCTAGTTCTTCTTCTTTTGATTCTACATTAATTCCTGTATCAGAGATCATTTTCAAAGATCTCCTAATTGTATTCGTAGCTATTCGTATGTCTTTACTAATAAACTTCGGTTTTGAACGTGATTTCTTTTGTTGAGTATCTTTCGTTAAAAAGTTATTAATTAATTCATCTGCTTCCCGTACATTTAATTGCTTGTCTATGATTTCTTTAAAAAATTTCAATTGAAGCTTATCATCTTTCAGTTTCATTAACGCACGTGCATGACGTTCTGTTATTTCCTTTTCAATTAATGCATACTGAATTTCTTCGGGTAACGTTAATAATCTTAAACGGTTCGCGATCGTAGATTGACTTTTCCCCAATCTTTGAGCTAATGCCTCTTGTGTTAATGAGTGCATTTGAATTAATTGTGAATATGCTTTTGCCTCTTCTATAACCGACAACTCTTCTCTTTGGATATTTTCAATTAAAGCAACAGAGGCTGTTTCTGTATCACTCATGTTTCGAACAATCGCTGAGATAGTTTCCCAACCTAATAGTTTTGCGGCTCTTAATCTCCGTTCTCCCGCAATTATTTCATATTGTTCATCTGTTTTTTGACGAACCACAATTGGCTGGATCATTCCATGTGTCTGTAGTGTTTGAGCCAATTCTTTGATTTTCTCGTCATCAAATTGAGTTCTAGGTTGATACTCATTAGGAATGATTTGATCCACGGTTAATTGGACAACATCTTCCTGAAAATTATCAGCTTGTTCATCTATTTTATTTCCACTAGTAAAGAGTCGATTAAAGGACTGCAGCATTATAAACATCACCTTTTTAAAATTATTATATAAATTGTTCCACGTGAAACAATTTATTAATTCATCAAAGAAGGGTTTTAAAGAGGCAAAAAAAGAAAGAAACTTAACCTTATACAGTTAAGTTTATCATAAATTTTATGTAAAAAGTATGATACTAACCTTTATTTTAAAATATCTTTTATGTAATTGGATTTTTTGCTGGGGTTCCAGCTTTTCTTGGATATATCTTTTTAGTTTTCTTCATTTTTTTTATCCTAATGATGGAACGTTCACTGTTTTCAATTGGTAGATGAAAAACATTATTTTCTACTACTTCTCCACCTAAAACAGCAATCGCTTTTTTTGCATTTAATAACTCTTCTTCACTATTCGATCCTTTTAAAGCTAAAAATGTGCCCCCTATTTTGCATAGTGGTAAACAATACTCTGATAGAACAGCCATACGAGCAACAGCACGAGCTGTTACAATATCAAAGCTTTCCCGATACTGTTTCAATTTACCAACATCTTCAGCACGTGAATGGATCAGTTGTACGTTAGATAATTGCAATTCTTCTATTAAATGTGTTAAAAAGTGTATTCTTTTCTTTAATGAATCGACAATTGTAATTTGTAAATGAGGAAAACAAATTTTGAGCGGAATACTAGGAAAACCAGCACCCGCTCCAATATCACATATTGTTCTTTCTTTTTCAAAATTAAAATAAAAACTTGGAGTAATTGAGTCATAAAAATGTTTTAAATAGACGTCTTTTTGTTCTGTAATTGCTGTTAAATTCACCTTTTCATTCCATTCTACTAACAAGTCATAATACGTTCGGAATTTTTTTACCTGAAACTCATTCAATATTACATTGTGCTTCTCCAAATACTCGATAAAATGATTTTCATTCAATGTCATAACTCCTTATAAAATTACCATTAGTCGTTTGCTACTTTTTTAATATTTCCTTGCTCAATGTAAACGAGCAAAATAGAAATGTCCGCTGGATTAACCCCAGATATTCTTGATGCTTGCCCAATGGAAATCGGACGTATCTTTTTTAATTTTTCTTTTGCTTCGATGGCCAAACCATGAATATCATCATAATCAATATTTTTAGGGATTTTTTTGTCTTCCATTTTTAACATTCTTTTTACTTGTTCATTCGCTTTCTTAATATACCCTTCATACTTAATTTGTATTTCTACTTGTTCTTTTACATCTGTAGGCAAGTCTTGTTCACCGTCTATTTTTTCAATAACATCATACGTTATTTCAGGTCTTTTCAATAAATCAAATGCTCTAACGGCATCTTTTAAAGGAGTTGAATGTGCTTCTTTTAATACTTGTTGTACATTATCAGTTACTTTAACGATCAGTTTAAATAATCTTTCTTTTTCTTGTTCGATCAGTCGTTGTTTTTCTTGAAATTTCTTATATCTCTCTTCTGAAATTAAGCCTAATTTATAGCCTAAACTTGTTAAACGAATATCTGCATTGTCATGGCGTAATAATAAACGATATTCCGCCCGGGAAGTGAGCAATCGATATGGCTCTCTTGTCCCCTTCGTAACTAAATCATCAATGAGTACCCCAATATAACTTTGTGAACGATCTAAAATAAAAGGTTCTTTCTCCTGTATTTTAAGGCTCGCATTAATACCTGCCATAATTCCTTGTGCAGCAGCCTCTTCATAACCAGATGTACCATTTATTTGTCCTGCAGTATACAACCCTGAAATATTTTTCGTTTCCAACGTAGGCCATAATTGTGTTGGAGTTACTGAATCATACTCGATTGCATATCCAGGACGCATCATTTCAGCTTTTTCTAATCCTGGTATCGACCTTAAAATATCTGTTTGGATAAATTCTGGAAGCGATGTTGATAATCCTTGAACGTACACTTCCTCTGTATTTCGCCCTTCCGGCTCCAAAAATACTTGATGCCTTGGTTTATCATGAAAACGGACGATTTTGTCTTCGATAGATGGACAATACCTTGGACCTGTTCCCCGTTTCATTCCGGAATACATCGATGATAATGTTAAGTTATCATTGATCACTTCGTGTGTTTTCTCATTCGTATACGTTAACCAGCAAGGAATTTGATCCGTTACGTATTCTTCCGTTTCATAAGAGAATCCTTGAGGTTTTTCATCCCCAGGTTGAATTTCAGTCTTAGAATAGTCAATCGTTTGGCTATTCACTCGAGGTGGTGTCCCCGTTTTAAAGCGAACTAAATCAAAACCAAGGTCCTCCAAGTTCTCTGATAATTTTTTCGAAACCCTTTGGTTATTTGGCCCACTTTCATATTCTAAATCACCAATTAACACTTTTCCACGCATAAACGTTCCGGTCGTAATAATAATCGCTTTACCATAATAAGCAGCTTTTGCTTCTGTAATAACGCCTTTACATACACCGTCTTCAATAATTAATTCATTTACCATTGCTTGTTTTAACGTTATATTTTTTTCATTTTCAATTATTCTTTTCATTTCTTGAATATATAAAGGTTTATCAGCTTGAGCTCTTAATGCTCGAACAGCTGGTCCTTTACCTGTATTTAACATCCGCATTTGAATATACGTCTTATCAATTACTTTCCCCATTACACCGCCAAGTGCATCAATTTCACGAATGACAATACCTTTAGCTGGCCCACCTAGAGATGGGTTGCAAGGCATAAAAGCAATCATATCTAAATTTAATGTTAACATTAATGTTTTAGATCCCATTTTTGCAGCCGCCAATGCTGCTTCACAACCTGCATGCCCAGCACCAACAACAATTACATCGTAATGTCCTGCATTAAAAGTCACTTTTTTCACCCTTTCTTAGTTTATATACTGATCCGGTTATTTTCCTAAACAAAACTGTGAAAATAACTGATCAATTAAACTTTCACTCGCAGTTTCTCCTATAATCTCCCCTAAAAATTCCCACGTTCTAGTCACATCAATTTGAATGATATCTAATGGCATATTTAATTCCAAAGCGTTCATTGCATCTTCTAACGCCTCTTTTGATTGTTTCAACAAATGAATATGCCTTACATTTGATACATACGTTATATCGTTTGTCATTTCTACATCTGAAAAAAACAGATTAGATAGAGCTGTTTCTAATTGATCGATTCCTTTTTCTTGTATTAAGGAAGTACTAATAACAGAATGACCTAATGCCAACTCAGTTATTTCATCCATATTCACTTTTTTAGGCAAATCTGTTTTATTAATAATTACAATATAATTTAAATCTTTTAGTAAATGAAAAATTTCACGGTCATCATCCGTTAACTCGTCATTGTAGTTTAACATAAATAAAACGAGATCTGCATCTTGCAAAATTTTACGGGATCGTTCTACGCCTATTTTCTCCACAATATCTTGCGTTTCTCTAATGCCTGCTGTATCAATTAATTTTAAAGGAATTCCTCGAACATTTACATATTCCTCGATAATGTCTCTTGTTGTTCCTGGAATTTCGGTGACAATAGCCCTTTCTTCTTGTACAAGTGAATTCATCAAAGATGATTTTCCAACATTTGGACGACCAATAATCGCTGTTTTAATTCCTTCCCGTAAAATTTTCCCTTGTTTTGCAACTTGTAATAAACGTACAATCTGTTCATGTACAGATTTGGTTTTTACTTTCATAAGTTCATGGGACATTTCTTCCACATCATCATATTCAGGATAATCTATATTTACTTCTACATGTGCAATTGTTTCAATTAATTCTTGCCGGAGCTCTTTAATTAAGCGAGAGAGCTTTCCATCTAATTGATGTAAAGCAACATTCATCGCTTGACTCGTTTTCGATTGAATAACATCCATTACTGCTTCCGCTTGAGAGAGATCGATTCTTCCATTTAAAAAAGCTCGTTTAGTAAACTCTCCAGGTTCTGCGAGTCTTGCTCCCCTATCTAAAACAATTTCTAAAATTCGGTTTACTGCCATTAAGCCACCATGACAGTTAATTTCCACGACATCTTCACATGTGAATGTTTTAGGTGCACGCATGACGGACAGAATCACTTCATCAGCGATTTCTTCTGATTTTGGATCTATGATCTTTCCATAATGCATTGTATGGCTATCCACTGTGTATAAATCTTTACCCTTGAATAATTCATTAGCAATTGTAATCGCATTTTGTCCACTTAATCGAACAATCGAAATCGCTCCCTCTCCTACTGGAGTCGAAATCGCTGCAATCGTATCTATATCCATCGTTGTCACCTCCTAAACATTTTCAAATATTTATACATCAACCTTTATTTATCCACAAAGGTAATAATTTCAATAAAACGTCACTAACATAATAGAATATCATATTTTTGAGAAAAAATAAACTTATCCACAATGTGAATAAGTGAAAATTTTATATTTAAATTAAATGAATGAATTTTTATAACTCTTATTATAAGAAATAATCCGAACGATGTTTCACTTGTTTGTTCATGAAAGGATTTGTAAAAATCCACTCTCATTCCATAGATTTTTCCTCCGTCTGCAAACAATCGAGGATACGCAGCATACTATATCAACGATTAAGATATTAAAAGCCAAAAATAAAACCCCAGGTTAAACTGAGGTTTTAATCATGTTTTGGACTTATGATAATATGTCGATGAGGTTCTTCCCCATTTGAGTACGTCGTTATATTCTTAGTGCCTTGTAAAACACTATGAATAATTTTTCTTTCATATGCTGGCATCGGTTCTAAAGCTACTTTCCGATTCATCCGTTTTGCTTTATCAGCCATTTTATGAGCTAAATCAATTAAGGTTTCCTTTCTACGTTCCCGATAACCTTCCGCATCCACGATGACAGAATAAAATTGGCCACCATATCTATTTAAAACAAGCTGTGATAAATATTGTAAAGAATTTAGCGTTCTACCTCGTTTTCCAATCAATATGGCAATTTTTTCACCCGATAATTGGAACGTAACATGGCGTTCTTCAATTTCAGTACTAATTTCTATTTCGACTCCCATGTTTTTAGCAATTTCTTTTAAATACTCTTCTGTTTCAGTTATATGATTCTTTTTTTCACTTACTTTTACAACGGCGAGAGCAGATCCAAATAAACCTAAGAATCCTTTTTTTCCTTCATCGATCACTTCAATTTCAACTTGATCTTTTGAAATATCTAACTGCTCTAAAGCTGATTGAACCGCATCATCAACTGTTTGTCCACTAGCAGTTACTTCTCTCACTTTTTGTCTCCTCCAGTACTTGCTTCTTTCATCATAGGTTTCCGAATAAATACAGTTTGAGCTACCATAAATATGTTTCCTACTACCCAGTATAACGCAAGAGCAGATGGGAAGAAAAACGCAAAAACAGTTATCATAATTGGCATAATGTAAAGCATTGCTACCATTTGAGGGTTTTGAGCAGCTGGACTTCCTGCCATCATGAGCTTTTGTTGTAAGAATGTCGCTGCCCCGGCAATAAGCGGCAATACGTAATCAGGTGAATCAAGTGCAAACCATAAAAAAGTATGACCATGAATCGCTTCTGTTCGCATAATAGCATGGTAGATTGCGATTAAAATCGGCATTTGCACGAAAATCGGTAAACATCCAGCTAAAGGATTAACTCCATGTTTTTGGAACAAAGCCATTGTTTCTTGTTGTAATTTTTGTTGTGTATTAGCATCCTTTGAGCTATATTTTTTCTGTAATTCTTGTAATTCCGGTTGAATATCTTGCATCGCTTTTGAACTTTTTAATTGTTTAACATTAAGAGGTAATAAAAATAATCGAATAATTATTGTAACTACAATGATCGATAATCCATAGCTCTCATTAAATAATTCTGCAAAATATGTAATCAACCATGACATAGGATAGACGAAATATTTATTCCATATACCAGTACTCTCCGAATTAATCGGTTCATTGATTTCCGTACACCCGGATAGAAGCGCTAATACAACGACTAATGATACAATTAGAAAAATCTTTTTTCGCAAACGACTTCCTCCTAACTAAAGCGCATCACATTTATTTATGTAGTAAACGTTGTTTTCGTAATAAATGAAGTAAACTACTTTTAACTTGTTTAACATTCATCGTAACTACTGGTTTTCTTGCAATTACGATAATATCTATTTCTGATACTATTTTTTCTTCCAATTGTATAAACGATTCTCGAATATATCGTTTTATTCTATTTCTAGTCACCGCATTACCGATTTTTTTTCCTACAGATATTCCAATTCTAAAATGTTTTTGTAACGGTTTTTCTTTATAGTATATGACGAGCTCTCGATTTGCAAAAGATTTACCGGATTTTAGAATTTCTTGAAATTCACTATTTCTCTTCACTCG
>Ga0079226_10002303_pt1 | contig 14708 bp, 15 predicted proteins | sample Poulit2014_FD_76345 | JGI IMG/M metagenome (GOLD analysis project Ga0079226, IMG submission 76345) | Agricultural soil microbial communities from Georgia to study Nitrogen management - Poultry litter 2014 | ecosystem: Environmental > Terrestrial > Soil > Agricultural land | place: USA: Georgia... | reverse complement strand
GTTAGGAGAAATGCCATTACCTCCTTATATCAAGAAACGTTTAGAAGATCCAGAACGATATCAAACCGTTTATGCAAAAGAAAACGGCTCAGCTGCGGCCCCCACAGCAGGTCTTCATTTTACCCAAGAACTATTGGAGAAGATTGAGCAAAAAGGCATCAAGTTGGTTTATTTAACTCTACATGTTGGTTTGGGGACTTTTCGGCCGGTCAGTGTCGATAATATCGAAGAGCATGACATGCATAGCGAATTTTATCGATTGACAGAAGATGCTGCGAACACGTTGAATGAAGTACGAGACCATGGTGGCAAAATTGTAGCTGTTGGAACGACGTCGATCCGTACCCTTGAAACAATCGGAACTAAATTTGATGGTGCGATTAAAGCTGATAGTGGTTGGACCAGTATTTTTATTAAACCGGGCTATGAATTTAAAGTGGTCGATGCTTTTTCAACCAACTTTCATTTACCAAAATCAACCTTGGTTATGTTAGTCAGTGCCTTTGCAGGACGGGAACAAATTTTGGCGGCATATAAGCATGCTGTTGAAGAAAAATATCGCTTCTTTAGCTTTGGCGATGCGATGTTTATTAAATAATTTTATAGCGTATGCCTTGGAAGATGGTCCAGAGCATACGCTTTTAATAAAAAATGACGGAAGCCAAATGTAGACTTCCGCCAAAATATTTGAAAAGAGTGTTGTTGGATCAATCTTGCATAAGTGGCAAAGTAACTTCTCTAGATGTTCCTTTGAAAATCTTGTTTCGTACACAATCTTAACACTAACTACGTGCAAATCTTACAATCAGAAGCATTTGTTTCTTTTTGTTGCTTTAATACGAGCTCTTTGCCTTTAAATAGTAGGTGAATCTTGTTGCTGTGACAATCTTTTCGTTGCTGTCAGTTATATTTAGAGAACTTGATCCAACAAACTTCTCTTTCCTTACAAACCAAGTATACTATATTTAGAAACCGTTTGCAATAGATAAGCTCATCTAACATTTTTAAATGTTAGATGAATATCATGGGCTTATTCTTTTGGTAGTTCTTCATAAAAAGCAGCCTTTGTAGCGCTAATGTAAGGGGTTAGCCATAGATAACCGATTCCGAAAGTTAAAATAGCTAACATATGCCAACCAATAAAAGATAGGTCTAACCAAAATAGTTGTCCTTTGTGGCCGTCCATGATTCGACGACTGGCTGTAATGGTATCAAGATAGCCGGGGGTTTGTCCTGTTGCTTGGTGGGTATCATAATAAATATAATACGCTTGAGAATAAGCGTATGATTTAACGATGCCAGGAATAATAAATAGCAAAGACCACAAGAAAGTAAAAATAGCATTCAAGAAATAGATGACTACTACCGCTAAGGCATAAGGTGAATGAAAAGTACGCAATGCGTCTTTCAATGGTTCAATTCGTTGCTTTTGTCCTCTTAAAACATCAAGAAATGTCCATGAGATGGCAACTGTAAAGAAAGAAGTGATTAAACCACCACCAGCCGAGCCACTTGTCGACCCTCCAGTATTATTATTCATAGAAAGGCTCCAATCACCATTAGTTACTATTTCTGGATCAGATCTTAAAAATAAAATTAAAGGAACTAAAAAAATAGCTGCGATAATCAAATTGATTATAACAGGCACAAGATTCATCAAAACAGCTTCTTTCCAACGTCCCCGTAACATTCGTTTTGCTTCATCTTTTAATTCTCCACTCGTTTTCATAATTTTTTTCCTCCTTTTTTCATGATAAATAAAGTATAACAAAAAAGCACAAGAAGCAGAAATAAAAGGAATAGTTAAAAACTGATTTTTCCTAAAAATAACATGGAAATGGTTGCAAATCAATCGCTCAACATATATGATGGACAAGGATATTAAAAGAAAGTAGGAACGGTAATGACAGAACATGCGATAAAATATCGCTTGATAAAAAAAGAAAAACATACCGGAGCCAGACTCGGTGAATTGATCACACCTCACGGAACTTTTCCAACGCCAATGTTTATGCCGGTAGGAACATTAGCAACAGTAAAAACGATGTCACCAGAAGAGTTAAAAGAAATGGGTGCCGGAGTTATTTTAAGTAATACCTATCATTTATGGCTGCGACCAGGAGAAGATATCGTGGCTGAAGCAGGTGGACTCCACAAATTTATGAATTGGGATCAACCAATTTTGACAGACTCAGGTGGGTTCCAAGTCTTCTCTTTAGCAGATATGAGAAACATTGAAGAAGAGGGAGTGCATTTCAAGAATCATTTGAATGGATCTAAAATGTTTCTATCGCCTGAAAAAGCAATTGGTATTCAAAATAAGTTAGGCTCGGATATCATGATGAGCTTTGACGAATGCCCACCTTATTATGAAAGCTATGATTATGTCAAGAATTCGATTGAAAGAACTTCTCGTTGGGCTGAACGCGGAATGAAAGCTCATGCTAACTGGGATAGTCAAGGCCTTTTCGGAATTATTCAAGGGGCTGGTTTTGATGATCTTCGCCGCCAAAGTGCCAAAGAGTTGACGAGTTTAGACTTTTCGGGGTACTCAATCGGTGGTTTATCCGTTGGAGAGCCGAAAGAAGAAATGAATCGTGTCTTAGAGTATACGACACCATTGATTCCTGAAAATAAACCTCGCTATTTGATGGGCGTGGGCACAGCAGATTCTCTAATTGATGGCGCTATTCGAGGCGTTGACATGTTTGATTGTGTATTGCCAACACGAATTGCTCGAAATGGGACTTGTATGACTTCAAAAGGACGTTTGGTGGTTAAAAACGCACAATATGCTCGTGATTTCCGTCCAATTGACGAAGACTGTGATTGTTATACTTGCCGGAATTATTCACGTGCTTATATTCGTCACTTGATTAAATGTGATGAAACGTTTGGAATACGCTTAACGTCTTATCATAATTTATACTTTTTATTAAATGTAATGAAGCAAGTAAGACAAGCGATTCAAGACGATAATTTACTTGAATTTAGAGAACATTTCTTTGAAGAATATGGTTTTAATCAAGAAAACGCTAAAAATTTCTAATAGTTACAAAAAAAGACTAGTACAAACGCTCGTTGTTTGTTAAAGTTATAGTTATATGAAAATAGTAGAGGTGAAAAAATGCAATTACTGATTATGCTTGTACCAATCATCGTGATGATGATTTTTATGTCTCGCTCTCAAAAGAAACAACAAAAAGAACGTCAAAATTTATTAGACAGCATCAAACCAGGAAGTAAAGTTGTTACTGCTGGTGGGTTACATGGCGTCGTCTCTGAGGTAGATGAAGTAGCAAAAACGGTGACTATTGATTGTGAAGGAATCTTTTTGGAATTTGATCGCACATCTATTCGCACCGTAAAACCACCACTAGAAGATACCACAGAGGTTACAGATACGACAGATGAGACAGAAACTCTTGAAGAAGATACAACAGAAACAAAAGAAGATTAAATAAAAATCGCAAAGGGAGGCCCTTTTGCGATTTTTTAGATAGAAAAATTTGGGAGGAATTGCATAAAAATGGAAGAAACAGTCATTAAATTAGCAACTTCACAGAAAAATTTGGCCAATATCCAAAAGCGCTTAAGTCAAAATACCAAATTGATGGCTCAAGAAAATACGCAAACATTTATTTTTGATCTAAGAGATTATGTCGATGGATTAGCCATTGTCACGGACTATGTTTCAGCAGAAGAAACACAGAAATTTGCGGTAGAAGACATTGCTACGCTTTTAGGAGAACAAAACAGATTAATTCATCACTTAGTTGAGGAAATTCAAAAAATGATTGCTGGAACGGTGTCTGTTAATTTTTTTAAACAAGAAGAAGGAGAACTTCGTCGTACTTTAGGAAGTTTACAAGGATTGATTGAGTTAAACGGATTTATTTTACAAGATAATCGTGAATTTCAACGAACCATACAAGACAAAAAGATCTCTGTGTCCGATTCTGTTACTGAAAGAGAGACTAAGGAAGGAAACAAGCCAGGTTTTTTAAAACGGTTATTTGGAAAAAATAAAAAATAGTAAGAAAACCAGAGGATAGTGATCGTTATTTTCTGGTTTTTTGAGGTCAGTACAAGTTATTTGGCCAAGTAAACGACGATCTCATGTCCAAAAAAACTGGTGTATTCTTGTAAGTAGCATAATTTTGATGAAAGATGGTTTTTCTTAAAAAAAATCAAAGATAATTAAAAAGGAAATGTGGATACACTTCCTTAAAAATTAATTGATTGGTTTTCTCATACTGTATTTACTTAGTGGTATATTACGAGCTTGGCACCATTCTTTAGGTGCTCCGCTTAAAAGCACAGGGATTTTTTTCAGTTCATGGGTCGTCTGGCATCCGACTAGTGTATATAGTGTCTGTAATTCATTTTGCCATTGTTCAATCATCTCAACTGTTGCTTGGCTTCCATTGGTCAATAATTGATTAAGAATTGTTGCTGAGACACCGACAGCTTTTGCACCAAGACAGAGGCATTTAAAAATATCATAAGCATTACGGATGCCACCTGAAGCTATCAATTCGTAGGGAGCCGGGACTTCATTTGCTTCTAATAAAGAGATAACTGTGGATTGACCATAATCATCAAGATAAGAAAATTCTCGTTTTTTTCGGCGGACATTTTCGATTTGAGTAAAGCTAGTCCCACCGTTACCAGAAATATCGATTGCTTTGACGCCAATATCTAGTAATTTTTGAATGGTTTCACGGGTCATTCCAAATCCGACCTCTTTTACAATCACAGGAACTTTAATATGAGTAACGATTTTTTCGATTTCGTAAAGCCAGTGGGAAAAATGGCGATCTCCTTCAGGCATGACCAATTCTTGAGGTGCATTTAAATGGATCTGTAGAGCATTCGCATCAAACAAATCTACCGCTTTTTGAGCATTTTCAAAAGAGACACCTGCACCAATATTTGCCAGTAAAAAGCCTTCTGGATACTCTTTTCGCATCACTGTATAAGAACTTGCGACGCTTGGATCTTTTAAAGCGGCAGAAACTGATCCTGTCGCAATCATTAAGCCTGTCTGACGAGCTACCATTGCTAATTCTTGATTGATTTTTTGTGATTTTTCACTCCCGCCAGTCATGGCGTTAATGAAAAATGGAGAAGAAAAAGTTTTTCCAAATAAATCGGTCGTAATTGAGATGTCTGCTAAATCATGAATAGGAAAAGACTGATGAATCAAACGGACATCATCAAAATCAGTGCTTCTTTCTTTATGAAAAGCTTTGGCCAATGAAACATGTTCATCTTTTCGATTCATCCTTTTCCTCCTCGATAATGATAGACATGAAGCGGTAAAGGGATGATTTCTTTTTCTTCCCAACGACTCATCAAAGGTAAAATTCCCGTTTTTTGATCAGCTATTACAATTCCACAATCACCACCACCAGCTCCTGAAGATTTAGCTGCACCGCCACAAGCTTCAGCTAAATCACACAATTGTTTTAAAGCAGGCGTTTCGATTTGAACATGCGTGATTTTAGATAAATGATGCAACAACTGTCGGTTTTTCCGAATCATTTCTTTTATTTTAGAAACATCGTTGGTTAGGAAACCGTCGATTAGTTCTTCCACACAGCTTTTACTTTCTTGAAGAAACTTTTGATAAGAAACTTGATTTTCTTTTTTGTCTTCTTTGGACTCGTTTACTTGATCGACTAAATCAGAAGTAGAAGCAGGTGAACCAGTCCAACCAATCAACAGTCGTAAATTTTTAGGGACTGTCAAAGGTCGAATCGAAAGCTTGGGCCAGTTCATTTCAATTAAACTGACTAAGGATTCGGTTTTTCGACGTTGTTTGACCCATTCGTGATCAAATGTTGAAAAGGCAATCCAACCACCGAAACAACTAGCAGCGATATCTCCACAAGAACCATTGCTTTGGATATCTAGATGTGCCAAAGCAGCTATTTTAAATTGCGTCAATTGGTCTAGCTTTAAATTATAGAAAAGGTTCAAAGCTTTGATTGTAGCTACAGTTACGGCGCCACTGGATCCCAGCCCATATTTGCGTCCACTCGAGCTATCTAATTCACTGGTTACTTTTAAGTCGTAAAATCCTAGATCAATCCCTTTTTCTTGGGCATATTTCTCAGTCAACCGAATTGCTGCCAAGATATAGTGAAACGGATTATCACGGTGATCTAAAATAAGTTCGCCTTTATTTCTGGTCCAACGAATGGGAAGGTCACTATACTGTTGGGATTGGATACTACCATTTTTCGTTGCTTTTTTGATTGTGACCGAAATAAACTGATCGACTGCTACAACAACAGCCGGATAACCTGGTTCCACCACCGCATATTCTCCGGCAATATATAACTTTCCTGGTACGGAAACTTCTATCATCTTGACACATTCCTTTCTAAAAATTCAATTTCCGGTCCAGCATTGGCTATGATTAACTGACTCGGTAAAAATTCTTTTTGTAACTCTTGTAAGATAGCAGGTGCGTCATTTTTTTGACAAAGGACTTTAACATTAGGTCCGGCATCCATCGTGAAATAGCAAGAAAATCCTTGTTGACGAAGCGTGCGTACTTCATCCATCGCTCGTAAACTATCTGGACTCCAATAAGAAAAAGGAGGCTCACAAGCCAATGTGGTCGCATGCATTTTCAAGGCGTTAGCTTCTGAAACTTTACCTAAGGCTTCAAAATCTTGATTAGCGATGGCATTTTTAGCAATTATCAAATCTTTTTCAGCTTCTTTGACCCAGATAGGAAAATAGCTGGACGTCTTGACGGTTTGTTGCATGCCAAGGCGACTTGAAATTATTTTAGGACGATCATTGACCAGAATAAATATCATCGCCAATTGATCTTCCCAGTGGTTGCTTTCAATTTGATGGGCCAAAGAAGAGCTATCAGAATTACCTTTTTCCCATTCCACAAAGCCACCAAAAATACTTCGACAGGCAGAACCTGAGCCGCGTCTGGCTAAAGCGGAAAGCTCTTCATTAGAAAGGTTTAATCTTAAGGCTTCATTACAAGCGCCGGCTAAAGCAGCCATACCACTTGCAGAAGACGCAAGGCCTGCAGCAGTTGGTACATGATTATAACTGGTCACTTCTGCAAACAAATCAGTTTGAGCTTTTTTGCGCACCAAATCTAAAAATTGATATACTTTTTTCGATTGCTGGTTGTTTTGCAATTGTTTATTTAAATAGAAGCGATCTTTTTGATTGTTTTTAGAAAAAGAAACGTTTGTGATCGTGTAAAAAGCGTCTAAAGTTAAAGATAAACTACTGTTTGATGGAATAATTAAATCCTCATCTTGTTTTCCCCAATATTTGATCAAGGCGATATTTGTATAGGCTTTGGCCTTTCCATTAGACATATTGATAGACTCCTAACCCTTGAATCCAAGTATTTTTAATATTTTCTTCTAACAAAATGGCAGCAATTTTTTCTGCTTGCTCCCGTGTCTTTGTCAAAACCAAGAAACATCCTCCTCGGCCACCACCTGTCAATTTTGCTCCCAGTGCTCCTTGAGATAAGACCAAATCAATATAATGATCTAAACTTGGCGTACTAACAGTCAATGCCTTTAATTCTGCCTGTGCGAGTGTCATTAAACGGCCTAGTAGTTCAGGCTGATTGTCCATAATGGCTTGTTTTGCCTTTTTGGTTAAATTCCCTAATTTTTGCATCACTTGTTTTGTTTCTTGAGGATTATTTTCAAACAAATTGGCAACCGACGCGACCGCGGCCCTTGTTTGTCCGAGAATTCCTGTATCAGCCACTAATAAATAGGCGTCGATATTTAGAGGAAAACTGAGCCTTTCTGTGTCTCGTTTAAAAAAGATGGGCTGGGTGTCACTAGTTGCTGCTGCATCTATTCCGCTGGGATTTCCATGAGCGATTTGTTCTGCAAAATCGACATACTCTAAAAGGCTGTCTTTAGTTAAAATCATTTTTTTCCAGTCAAAAAAAGCGCGTGTAATCGCAACTGCCACGGCAGCACTAGAGCCCATTCCACGTTCAGGAGGAATGGTGCTCTCAATGGTTAAATGAAAATTTGACGTTTGTAGTTCTTGTTGTAGTCTGGCTGTTAATTGTTGAATATTTATTAAGGGAGCTGGCACAGTTGCAAGTAGACCATGATGATAAGCAGAAGACAAAAAGTTTTCGTCCGTTTCATGTACCTTTGCAATAACTTGTGTTCCAATAAAAGGAAAAGCGATTGCTGGTTCTCCATAAACAACAGAGTGTTCCCCCATTAAAATGATTTTTCCTGATGCTTTACCAATACCCTCTGAAGTCATATAAAACCTCTTTCTTCATTTTCTACATATAAATACCCTTTGCTATTTTACTAGATAAATGAGCAGACGTTAAGCCTTCCGACTGTTTTCTTATAAATAAAGTGAAATCTTAATCTTTTTTTATCTGTGAAAAAGAATCTGTTTTGTTGTAAAAAAGGGGTTTTTGCATTTTATTTATTTCACAAGAGCTTTTTTTATTGTTTTTATTTTATGAATAAATAGGATAAAAACAAGTTTATTTGTTAAAACTGTCATCTTTTTTTCTTGTGTAAAAAAAGATGATAGTTTCTATGTTCACAAGGATGGTAGGATACTGTTGTAAGAAAAAATAAAAGAACTATAGAATTTTACGACATGTTTGTGAAATTGTTCAATAGATGGAAACTTTTGAAAACCTATCATAGGAGGAATTTTAAATGACAAAAACAGTAATTATCGGTGCCAATCATGCAGGACTAGCAGCAGCAAATACTTTATTAGACAACTTTTCTGACCAAGAAGTAGTGTTAATTGAAAAAAATGCGAATTTTTCTTATTTAAGTTGTGGAACAGCTTTATGGGTTGGTCGTCAAATCGATTCTGTCGATGGCTTGTTTTATACCAATCGAGAAGATTTTGAGGAAAAAGGTGCCAAAGTATATATGGAAACAACCGTAGATCACATCGACTTCGATAAAAAAGAGGTTCACTGTGTAAAGAAAAACGGAGAAGAAATCGTTGAAAGCTATGATAAAGCAGTGTTGGCCACAGGATCACTTCCTATTTCTCCAAAAGTTCCAGGAAATGATTTAAAAAATATTTCCTTTATGAAACGTTTTGAAGAAGGTCAAGCCATCGATCAATTATTAGATAATGATGAAATTCAAACCGTTGCGGTCATTGGGGCTGGATATATTGGTGTTGAAATTGCGGAAGCAGCAAAAAGACGTGGAAAAAATGTCCGCTTGTTTGATGCCGTAAATCGTTGTTTGGCAAATTATTACGATCCTGAGTTCACACAAGATATGGATAAAAACCTAGAAGATCATGGCATTGAACTTCACTTTGGAGAATTGGTGCAAGAATATAAAGGTCATGAAAAAGTTGAATCGATTGTGACTGCAAAAGGGGAATATAGTGCAGATCTTGTTATTAATGCGATTGGGTTTCGTCCCAACAATAGCTTAGCAAAAGATGAATTAGAACTCTTTGCAAATGGCGCTTACTTAGTCGATCGCCATCAACAAACTAGTAATCCTGATGTCTATGCAGTAGGAGATTGTGCCACAATTTATTCGAATGCTCTACAAGATACAACTTATATTGCCTTAGCAACAAACGCTGTACGTACCGGAATTGTTGCTGGTGAAAATATTGGAGGAAAGGCGATTGAATCGCCAGGAGTTCAAGGGTCAAATGGGATCTCAATTTTTGGCTATAATATGGTGTCTACCGGTTATTCAGTGGAAGCCGCTGCTAAATTTGGGATTGATGTAAAACACACTGATTTTGAAGACACTCAAAAACCTGCTTTCATGCGTGAAAATGATAAAGTAAAATTACGCATTGTTTATGACGCTGTCACACGCCGAATTGTGGGAGCACAAATGGCTTCAACTACCTCTGATATCTCGATGGCCATCCATATGTTTTCACTAGCTATTGAACGTCAAGTGACAGTTGATGAATTGGGATTGTTAGACTTGTTCTTTTTACCACATTTCAACCAAACCTATAATTACATCAACAAAGCTGCTTTGGCTGCTGAATAATACAGAAGAGACTTAAGTTTTCTTATGAAAACTTAAGTCCTTATTTTTTTCAACTATTAAAAAAGAATATCGTCTGGACCAAGAAACAATCTTTGAGTGATTCGTTTAATCAAGGACACCTTATGAGAAGAAGCAGAAATCTCAAAGAAGAATTTTTTGACACCGCATTCAAATAAATATACACTAAAAACAAAAAAGAAAGTAGGTGATTATTTCAAATTTTTTACAAAATTAAATCCCAAAGAAAGATTGAGACGGTTTTATCTTTTTGGAACACCGATTGGCATTTTAGCTGTCATTGTCGGGTTTTGGAAGTTGGACATTCAATTTGCCTTCATTTTACTATTGCTTGTAGCTAGTGGTTGGTATACAGGAGTGCGGTATTGGAAGTTAAAAATTCGCGTGATAGAGATAGAAAAACAAAGGGAGTGAGAGGATGTTTATTCGCCTAATTCTTTTTCTCAGCTATATTCTAGTACTTCTACTTTTAATGGTTAAAAATTGGCAGAGTGAAGCCGCCAATAAGAAGACTAAGCTTGCCTTCACCATTTTCTTTCTGATTTTTGGCGGGTTATTAGGCTATCTTATTTTTGTCACCTTATTTTTAGGCGTTAATTTTTAAAAAGGTTACTTTCTTTCTTTAAAAGGTGGAAAGTTGGCAATCAGAACAAACTAAAGGACAATCGTTGTGTTGTCTTTGATCAATGATTAGGGTATTTTTCATTTTTTGACGATAATCTTTGGGAGTTATTTCAAAGCGTTCTTTAAAACGTTTGGTAAAATAAGCCGAACTTGAAAAGCCACATTGAAAAGCAATTTGCGTAATAGAATCATTACTTTTGAATAGTTGAATAGCGGCATTAGAAAGCCGAAGTTCATTGACATAACGACTGAAAGAAAAACCGAAACTTTGAAATTTCTTTTGTAACATTCGAGACGATAGATTACAATGAGCCGCCGTGTCCTTTAAAGAAAGGTGTGAATCATGAGCTTTTTGTTCGATATAGTGAAACGCCTTTTCAATCGTTTGTAAAGATTTATCGTCGGCACTAATGTAAGTAGCCAACCAATCGGAAAGTAGCAAGAACCACTGAGTAAAAAAATCATAACGCTCTTTAGGGTTACAATAGGGCCATTGGGCGACCAACTCAAAAAGAGTATGGCCCAGAAACTGTCCCGATCCCGGGGTTAAGGAAATCTTCCAAGGAACGTTTGAACATAAAAAGTCTTGATTACTGATAACGGTTATGATTTAATCAGCCTGATTAATTATATCTAGAAGGTCTTTTTTCTGTCTTGAAGTCACGTTATCGAGTGAATAAAGGAAAAGATTCGCCTTCGTATTGGAATGAATAAAAAGCATCATGGTTGTTGCAGTATTGTCCAAAATAGGATTAGGAAGACAGCTTAATTGAATTTCCTTATTGTTTTGGCAAATAAAGTGATTTTTTTCACTTTTAATTAATGTATGAAATAGGAAATTTAGTTCCGTTTCATTCGGTTGATTGATCATCATGTTTATGATCCTTTCTTTTTTTTTACGTAAAATTGATAAAAAGGCTTCATCTTTATTATAGTTTATTTTTGCTAAAAAAACTATAATTCATCTATAGATTGAAACTATTTCACAAAAAGAAAGAAGAGGTTCATATGGAATATACGCAAGAAAAGCCAGGCTATACCATGACGACTGTGATGGAAGAAGCAGCTCGCTGTCTACTTTGTCATGATGCACCCTGCTCACAAGCTTGTCCAGCGGAAACGGATCCCGCCCGCTTTATTCGTAGTGTACGTTTTCGTAATTTTAAAGGAGCAGCGGAAACGATTCGTGAAAACAATGTCTTAGGGGCTATTTGTGCGCGAGTTTGTCCGACAGAACGCTATTGTGAATTGGCTTGTACTCGCAGTGACATCGATGTACCAATTGATATTGGGGGTATCCAACGTTTTGTTACAGACTTTGAACAACAGACGAAGATGGATATTTTGAAGAAAAAAACAGCAAACGGGAAAAAGGTTGCCATTGTTGGTTCCGGCCCAGCTGGCCTACAAGCAGCTACAACACTTTTACAAGAAGGTTACACTGTAGATGTCTATGAAAAACAGGAAAAAGCGGGAGGATATTTGACCTATGGCATTCCTGAATATCGCTTGCCAACTGAAATCGTTCGTTATGAAATCAAGCGCATTGAAAACTTGGGTGCTAATTTTCATTATAAACAATCAATCGGAACAGATTTGTCATTGGAAGATGTCAAAAAAACACATGATGCTGTTATTTTGGCAATAGGCGCCAGTGAAGGAAAAATGTTATCGATGTTTAAAGAAAATCCAGCCGTGGAAACTGCAGTATCCTTTTTAGCGCGTACGCGAGAAAACCATGGCGATGTGCCCTTACCTAAAAGTGCTTTAGTCATTGGCGGGGGCGATGTAGCGATGGATGTCAATGCAACTTTAAAGATTCTAGGTGTCGAACACGTCACTGATGTAGTCTATGAAGAGTTTGCTGAATTCAAAGCTTCCGAACAAGAACTAGCATTAGCTCAACAACATGGCGTAACAATTGTTGATGGTTATGTTCCTGAATCCGTTTCAGAAAACACAGTAACTTTTACTGGAAGAAACGTAAGTAGCAAAATGAGTATTACGGCAGAAAAAATATATCTTGCTGTTGGACAAAAAGTAAATACCCAAGGGTTGCCATTACCAATTGAAAAAAATGAAGTGACCTTTTCTGGCTACCAAACAGAAGATCCTAAAGTATTTGTTGCTGGAGATATTGCCAAAGGAGATAAAACGGTGGTTTGGGCTGTTCAAAAAGGAAAAGAAGCTGCTTATGCCGTTGACCAATTGTTAGGGGGAAAAGAGAATGATAGATAAAGATTTATCAATAGATTTTTTAGGCGTCCACTTTGAAAATCCCTTTTGTTTGTCTTCTTCACCAGTGGATAATTGTTATGAAATGTGTAAAAAAGCCTATGAAACTGGTTGGGGAGGGGTTGTTTTCAAGACCATTGGCCCAGAAGACTTTTTAGTAGATGAAGTATCGCCACGTTTTGATGAACTAACCAAAGAGGAAACTCCTTTTGTTGGCTTTAAAAATATGGAACAAATCTCTGAACATACCTTAGAAGAAGATTTAGCTGATTTACGGAAACTAAAAGCAGAATTTCCCGATAAAGTATTGATTGCTTCGATTATGGGAACAAAGGAATCAGACTGGACCCAATTGGCACAACTAGTGACTGAGACAGGAGTAGACATGATTGAGATGAATTTATCCTGTCCTCAAATGACTTCTCACGCCATGGGGTCTGATGTCGGAGCTAATCCAGAATTATGTAAAAAATATTGTCGAGCGGTCAAAAAAGGAAGTCACTTACCAGTTTTAGCCAAAATGACGCCTAATATTACAGATATGGTGCCTGCAGCAAAAGGAAGTCTAGCTGGCGGGGCAGATGGTATTGCTGCTATAAATACGGTGAAGTCGATTGCAAACGTTGACCTTAATCGTAAAATTGGGTTACCAATTATTAATGGCAAGTCATCAATCTCTGGCTTTTCTGGTAAAGCGGTCAAACCAATTGCCTTACGTTTTATTCAACAGTTACGAGCTGATAAAGAACTAGAAAACTTGCCAATTTCAGGAATCGGCGGTATCGAAACGTGGGAAGATGCGGTGGAATTTATTTTACTTGGTGCAAGCACACTGCAAGTAACAACTGCTGTCATGCAGTATGGGTATCGAATCGTCGAAGATATGAAAAATGGGTTAATGCATTACATGGAAGAACAAAATGTCGAGCATCTGCAAGAGCTTGTGGGTCTGGCTAATGTCAATATGATACCAGCAGAAGAACTTGACCGTGATTATAAGGTCTACCCAAGAATTGACTGGGATAAATGTATCGGATGCGGACGTTGTTTCATTTCCTGTTTTGATGGTGCACACCAAGCCATCAAATGGGATGAAAGTACTCGTTTACCAGTTGTCGATGAAGACCGTTGCGTAGGCTGTCATCTGTGTAACCTCGTCTGTCCAGTAGATGCCATTCATTTAGGAAAGGTTGAAATGAAACCTGGGCGAATAGGTAATGCCACTGAAAAAATACTTTAATTTAAATCGAAGGCTGACTAAATCGAAAGGTTTAGTCAGCTTTTGTAATAGACAAAGGAAATATTCTTTGAAGAAATAAAACAAAATGAATTTATTGGGCTAATAAAGGTATAGAAGAAGACTGTTACTGTACGATTAATGAGTAAAAATAGCAGGTTCATCAAAAAATGGCTGTTACCATTCACAGTTAAATTTTCTGACCAATAAATTCGCGATAAACTTGCGTAACGTAACGATTGCTTTGCGTTGTCGCCGTATTAAGAATTCAATGGGAAATACTCTCAGTTACTACTTTAGTGGTCGTTGAGAGGTTTAGGTTTGAAAGTCGCGAAGATGAAGGCTCACGATGATTCCACGACTGTCTTTAAGCAAGTCGATCGCCAAGTACAGTGAACTCATTTGACTGTGAATTGTACCAAATGGTCGTTACAATTCACGGCCGAAATTTTGAGCACATCAAATAGACGGACGAAATGTCATTTTTTTCATCCATCTATTTGATTTGTAAGTACCTCATTCAAAGTATAGGGTCTACCTTCACAAGCACG
>Ga0079226_10002301_pt1 | contig 14714 bp, 10 predicted proteins | sample Poulit2014_FD_76345 | JGI IMG/M metagenome (GOLD analysis project Ga0079226, IMG submission 76345) | Agricultural soil microbial communities from Georgia to study Nitrogen management - Poultry litter 2014 | ecosystem: Environmental > Terrestrial > Soil > Agricultural land | place: USA: Georgia... | reverse complement strand
AGAACCTTTTCACACATATGATGAGAATTTCCAAAACAATAGGTTAGATAGTGTTAAAATGCATTCTATGGATACGCGTTTCCGATTAGTGGAGGGATAACCCCATTAATAAACGGAACGCGTATTTTTATGTTCGATGGATACATCCTCCCAAAAGATGGTTAATTCAGGCTCCATATAGCGCTTTTGTGTAGCGCACAAGCTTCAGGACTAAATCCTCATTTTAATACAATGTTCAGTATTGATTTACCACCTTTTATAACAAAAAACGACATCATTATTTATCGCGATATGGCCTGTATGTAGTGAATTGTCACATCTTTCTATTATGGGTATAAATAACCAGATAATTTATATAATTAATTTTATAGAAATAGTGCATTTATTTTAAACATATAGTATAATGCACGCAAGAACAAAAAATACTTATTTTGTTTGGGTGGACATTAAATAAAAATACGGGAGGGTCATGTTCATGAAATGGAAAAAGTGGTCATTGCTTGTCGTGTTGCTTTTTGCTGTAGGCCTCGTACTTGCCGCTTGTGGCGGTGATGACAATGGGAATGATAAGCAAAACAACGGAGCCCAAAATGACACAACAAATGCAGGTACAAATGACGATGGCGGTGACGCCGAGAAAGCCGACGAACAAGTACTGAACGTAAACATTAAAGAGGAGCCGCCTTCATTACATCCGGGGAAATCAAGTGATACAACCTCGAGCGCTGTGCTTGACCAGATTTTTGAAGGGTTGACACGAATCAATCAAGACGGTGAGCCAGAAGAAGCGATGGCAGAATCCATTGATATATCAGACGACCAATTGACATATACATTCCACATTCGGGAGGACGCAAATTGGTCGAATGGTGATCCTGTCACTGCAAATGATTTCGCATATTCGTGGAAGTGGGTTTTAGATCCAGAAAGCCCTGATACAGATTATGCCTATCAATTATACCCAATCAAAAATGCGCAGGCTGTCAAAGAAGACGGTGAAGATATGGATGAACTTGGTGTAACGGTTGAGGATGAAAAGACCTTGGTAGTCGAACTGGAACAGCCGACACCATACTTCTTGAATTTAACCGCATTCCATACGTACTATCCTTTGAATGAAAATGTTGTTGATGGAGAAGACGAATGGGCGGTGGATGCAACAGATAAATATGTTACCAATGGTCCGTTTACAATGGAATCCTGGGAGCATAAGGACCAGATTGTACTTAAGAAAAATGAGGACTATTGGGATGCAGAGACGGTTAGTTTAGAGACAATCAATATGTTCATGGTCAAGGATGAGAGTACTGAACTGAAGATGTTTGAACAAGGTGAACTTGACTGGGCCGGGGACCCTACTGGGTCGATTCCGCTCGCTTCTATCCCTTCACTTAAAGAGGAAGGTACATTGAACATTCAGCCATCAGCAGGTGTTTATTACTACTCTTTCAATACCGAGGAAGAACCGTTTAATAATGCGAACATAAGAAAAGCCTTCGCATCGGCAATCAACCGGGAAGGGATTACGCAAAAGATTACCCAGGCTGAGGAAATCCCGGCAATGGGACTTGTGCCGCCTTCCATTTTCGAGGAAAACGAAGAAGGAGGATATTTCGAGGATAATGATCCTGAAACGGCAAAGGAATATCTGGAGAAAGGGATGGATGAGCTAGGTATTGATGAACTACCGCCAATCACCCTTTCATATAACACGGATGAAGGTCATGAGAAGATAGCACAAGCAGTACAGGATATGTGGAAAGAAAATCTTGATGTGGAAGTGGACCTTGAAAACCAAGAATGGAAAGTATATTTAGATAGCATGGGTGAAGGGAATTATCAAGTCGGACGAATGGGTTGGATTGCAGACTTTAACGATGCCATCAACTTCCTTGAGATTTTCCAAACAGTCGGTGGTAACAACTATACAAATTGGGAAGACGATGAATTCTCCGATCTGCTTGAGGAGTCACGTGCGGAAACGGATGAAGATGCGCGTTACGATCTTCTGAGAGAAGCAGAGGAAGTATTTATGGATAACATGCCGATTGCACCTGTTTATTTCTATACAAACGTCTGGACGAAGCAAGATTATGTGAAAGATGTCGTTGTTTCGCCACTCGGTAGTATCCAATATAAATGGGGTTGGATTGCAGAAGAATAGAACAAACTCCAGCATGAATGTTGAATGGATAAGGTATATAGAGCAATCTATATACCTTATCACTGTTCTAGCCCTCTTGCCATTAAATTCCATAGCTTCATAAGTTAGTGGAAATGGGTGGCAATCACATTTATTTCGCGGTAAAAATGGATAGTCTATCGGAGGTGTTTACTTTTGGCGAAGTATCTCATGAAACGTATTTTATTGATTATCGTTTCGTTATTTGCGATTATTACCATTACATTTTTCTTAATGCAGGCGGCCCCGGGAGGACCGTTCACAGCTGAGAGAAAATTGCCTGTTAAGATAGAAGAACAATTGGAAGAACAGTATGGTTTGAACGACCCTATTTATAAACAATACATTGATTATTTGGTTGATATATTACATTGGGATTTTGGTCCGTCTTACAATAATGTGGGACAAGAAGTGACAAGCATCATTAATCGGGGATTTCCCATTTCGCTAGTGCTTGGTCTGGAAGCGATATTCCTGGCTCTTGCTATCGGGGTGTTATTGGGCGTGATTGCAGCACTGAAACATAATAAATTTGGTGACTATGCCGCGATGGTATTTGCGGTACTCGGCATATCGGTCCCAAGCTTTATTTTGGCCTCTATTTTACAATATATCTTTGCGATGAAATTGAATGCATTTCCTGTTGCACGATTTGATTCCTTTGTAAGTACGATTTTGCCTGCACTGGCGCTTGCAACAACACCGCTTGCATTTATCGCCAGGCTGATGCGTTCCAGTATGTTGGATGTTTTGCATGCCGATTTTATCAAAACGGCAAAATCCAAAGGCTTGAGTGAACGGGTTGTTACATATAGGCATGCCATCAGGAATGCCATTTTACCCGTCGTATCATTTCTTGGGCCACTCGTTGCGTCTATTTTGACGGGGAGCTTTATCGTAGAAAAAATATTTGCCATTCCCGGGTTAGGGAATGAATTTGTCGATAGTGTATCAAACAGGGATTATACCGTTATTATGGGTACGACTGTTTTTTATAGTATCTTATTGTTGGTTTCCATTCTGATCATTGATTTGATTTATGGATTGATTGATCCCCGCATAAAAATAAATCCGGAAAAGGGGGATTAAGCAGATGGCAAAAGATTTAAAACGTGAAGATTTTACACCTTTGAAGCAAGATCACGCAGAAAGTGAAAAAATTGCAGGAAAAAGTACCTCTTTTTGGAAAGATGCCGTCCGCAGATTCCGAAAAAACAAATTGGCAATGTTCGGGATTGTTGTCATTGTTTTATTAGCTATCATGTCAACAATCGGTGGTTGGATATCGGGATATACTTATTATGATACGGATTTGATCGGATCCAATGAATCCCCTTCTTTTGAACATTGGTTCGGGACAGATGATTTGGGGAGGGACATCTTTGCACGGACATGGTTCGGGGCAAGGATATCACTCTTCATCGGTTTGATGGCTGCTTTGATTGATCTTGTTGTCGGGGTAATCTGGGGTGCGGTTGCTGGTTTTGTCGGTGGCAGGACGGATGAGTATATGATGCGTATAGCCGACGTGCTGTACGGTGTTCCATATTTATTGGTTGTTATTTTATTGATGGTTATTTTACCTCAAGGGCTATGGACGATTATTTTGGCGATGACGATCACAGGTTGGATTGGGATGGCACGAATCGTGCGTGGTCAAGTGTTGCAATTAAAAAATGAGGAATATGTGATGGCATCCAAGACCTTGGGAGCAAAAAACTCACGGCTATTATGGAAACATGTCATCCCAAATACATTGGGACCCATTATCGTGACACTGACATTGACTGTTCCGCAAGCTATTTTCACGGAAGCATTCCTGAGCTATTTGGGAATCGGTGTGAAACAACCTCTTGCCAGTTGGGGTACGATGTCATCAGATGCACTCCCAGCCATGCAATATGAACCATACCAACTGTTTTTTCCGGCATTCTTCATATGTTTGACTATGTTGGCATTTAATGTAATTGGTGATGGATTGAGAGATGCGCTTGACACCAAAGATATAGACTAGGGGGGAGATTTAATGCGAAAGAAACTATTGGATGTTGATAATTTGACAATTTCATTTGATACATATGACGGAGAAGTGCAAGCCGTCCGAGGTGTATCATTTGACCTTTACGAAAAAGAGACCCTTGCAATAGTTGGGGAATCCGGATCGGGTAAGAGTGTCACCGCTCAGTCTATTATGAAACTGATCCCAATGCCGCCCGGGAGAATCAAAGAAGGTTCAATCCATTTCAATGGGGAAAACCTTGTCGAGAAATCGGAAAAACAGATGGAAGAGTACCGGGGAAAAGAAATCGGGATGATATTCCAGGATCCGATGACATCTCTAAACCCGACGATGCGTGTCGGGAAACAGATTATGGAGGGGTATCGCAAACATACCCGTCTAAGTAACAATGAAGCGAAACAGCGGGCCATTGAATTGTTGGATATGGTTGGCATTCCAAAACCTGACATTCGGGTGGATCATTACCCACACCAGTTTTCCGGTGGGATGCGACAGCGGGTTGTGGTGGCAATCGCGCTTGCAAGCAATCCGAAAATCTTGATAGCGGATGAACCAACAACCGCTTTGGATGTAACGATTCAGGCACAGATTTTGGAATTGATGAAAAGTATCCAGGAGCAGACAAATAATGCGATTATATTCATTACACATGATTTGGGAGTCGTTGCCAATGTGGCGGATCGTGTGGCGGTGATGTATGCAGGGAAAATTGTCGAAATCGGAAAGACGGATGAAGTGTTTTATAATGCCCAGCATCCATATACATGGGGGCTTCTTGGTTCGATGCCATCATTAGATAGCAGTGAAGGGGAACTGGCCGCGATTCCGGGCAGTCCACCTGATATGCTGAAGCCACCTAAAGGGGACGCGTTTGCGCCCCGTAACCCGTATGCATTGAAAATCGATGCAGAAAAACAACCGCCCATGTTCAAAGTGACTGATACCCATTATGCTGCAACATGGCTTCTACACGAATTTGCCCCTACCGTTGAACCACCCGAGGCGGTCAAGCGGCGAATGAACGTACAGGCAGAACGTGCATCGGACGGTGATAAATAATGACAAGAGAAAAAGTCCTGGAAGTGAAAAATCTATCGAAAACATTCAAGGTAGGGCGTAAAAGAAACGTATTGGCGGTAAATGATATTTCGTTCGATGTATACCGAGGAGAAACATTCGGTTTGGTGGGCGAATCCGGCTGTGGGAAAACGACAACCGGAAGAACGATTATTCGACTTTATAATGCGACGGCAGGTGAAGTGCTTTTCAATGGCGAAAGTGTGCAGGGGAAAAAAGGGAAAGATGAATTGAAGCGTTTCAATCAAAAAATGCAAATGATTTTCCAAGACCCCTATGCTTCGTTAAACCCTAGGATGAAAGTAGAAGACATTATTGCAGAGGGAATTGATATCCACGGCCTAGCGTCAAGTAAAGAAGAACGGAAAGCCCGTGTCAATGAATTATTGAATATTGTCGGGTTGAATGATAACCATGGGAACCGTTATCCACATGAATTCAGTGGCGGGCAACGTCAGCGGATCGGAATTGCCAGGGCATTGAGCGTGAATCCAGAATTCATCATTGCCGATGAGCCAATCTCTGCATTGGATGTATCCATTCAAGCACAGGTCGTCAATCTATTGAAAAAGCTTCAACAAGATCATGGCTTGACTTATTTGTTCATCGCCCATGATCTATCCATGGTGAAGTATATCAGTGATCGAATCGGTGTGATGCATAATGGTCACCTCGTTGAACTGGCGGATAGTGATGAACTATATGACAATCCATTACATCCATATACACGATCTTTATTATCTGCCATCCCATTGCCGGATCCGGCCCATGAACGTAACAGGAAACGGTTGGAGTATGAAGAAGATACTGACAATCTAGTCAATGCGACATTCCGCGAGGTTAAAGATAATCACTGGGTTCGATGTACCGATGATGAATTCAGAGATATGTCTGACAATGTATGATCGTATAGGATAAGTAACCCTTTGCATAACTTCTTGTGCAAGGGGTTTTTTTAGTGTAAAATACATGTTGTTACCGATTTATTAGGAATAAAGTCCGGTATGTTTTGTAAAAAGATATGGTTATATATTTATTTTTGGTGTAAAAAATTTTAAATTTGGATGTTTCATCATATCCTAATATAATAACCGTTTGTTAGCGCTTTTAAACATTAAAAAGTGGCTGATATTGGCAAAAACCCCATGAAACCCATGTTCGATATAAATAAAAAATTTTAAAAAGGCTTGTTAAATGTTAAAAAATAATATATACTCTAATCAATCTTACATTATTGTTACATTTGCCTAACAAATGTAGGTATTCGGAATTAGTGTCTTCGTTCATCTGAATTTCAAGAATATTTAAATACAGCTTGAAAATGAAAATGCTACTTCAAAATGATTTTTTTTGAGAATGCTATAGTTGCTGAACTATCGAAAGTGAGATTGAAAGAAAAAGTACAAAATGTAAGTGCTTGTAAATCTCTTGAGATGACATAAGGTGAGCAACTAAGAGGAGGATTAGACATGAGTGATGCCTTATTGGAAATTGAACATTTAAAAACATCTTTTCGGATAGGTGACGAGTATTATCCTGCCGTTGACGATGTATCCATTACCTTAAATAAAAATGAGGTGCTTGCTGTAGTCGGTGAATCCGGTTGCGGTAAAAGTGCATTGGCATTTTCCATTATGGGATTGCACAATAGAGCAAAAATAGAAGGGGATATTTTATATAAAGATTACAATATCCCGAAAATGACATCAGGTCAGTTAAGCAAAATTCGCGGAAAAGATATGGGGATGATTTTTCAGGATTCCCTTACAGCTCTTAATCCATTAATGACATCCGGGGATCAAGTAGCGGAGGTCATTTTACTTCATGACTCGAAACTTTCCAAGGCAAAACGAAAACAAAAAGTGATAGATTTATTCAATAAAGTTGGAATCCCCCGTGCGGAGCATACATACACACAATATCCGCACGAGCTATCAGGTGGGATGAGACAACGTGTGGTCATTGCCATGGCAATTGCCAATGATCCCGAAGTCTTGATTGCCGATGAACCGACGACCGCCGTTGATGCAACTATTCAATCGCAGATATTGGATTTGATGAAAGATTTAAAAGACGATATGGAAGCAGGTATCATCTTGATTACCCACGATTTGGGTGTCGTTGCAGAAATGGCTGACAAGGTAGCGGTTATGTATGCGGGGCAGATTGTGGAAATAACGGATGTTCACTCATTATTCGAAAATCCACAGCATCCTTATACAAGATCGCTATTGGAGTCGATGCCCAGTGGAGCGGAGGACAAGGACCAGCTTCATTCCATACAAGGGGTCGTACCGTCTTTGAAAAATTTACCGCGGCAAGGTTGCCGGTTCAAAGCGAGAATCCCATGGATAGATGATTCCGAACATGAAGAAAACCCCGAGCTACGTGAGGTAAGTCCAGGACATTTTGTCAGATGTAGTTGTTACAAGCATTTTTATATCCCGGATGAGACCGAAAGTAAGGGGGTTTAGTGAAGAATGTCATTACTATCTGTAGAAAATCTTAAAGTTCACTTTCCCGTTAAAGGCGGGATATTTGGACGGACGATTGACCATATTAAAGCCGTTGACGGAGTCAATCTTGAAATAGAAAAAGGTAAAACATATGGACTTGTCGGAGAGTCTGGATCCGGTAAAACAACAACAGGCCGGGCCATTATCGGCCTGAATCACATGACAGACGGAAAAGTTTTTTTCGAAGGTGAAGAAATTTCAAAAAGTATCCGCAAAGCAAAATCACCGATCAGAAAAGATATTCAAATGATTTTCCAGGATCCTTATTCATCCTTGAATCCAAGAAAACGTGTCATGGATATCATCGCAGAGCCTATTCGCAACTTCGAGAATATGACAAAAGCAGAGACGAAACGACGCGTCCAGGAGTTGCTGGAAATTGTTGGCTTGAATCCGGAGAGTATCTTGAAGTACCCACACCAATTTTCCGGTGGTCAAAGACAGCGGATTGGTGTTGCCAGATCAATCGCTTTGAATCCGAAGTTGATTATTGCGGATGAGCCCGTATCGGCACTGGATGTGTCCGTACAGGCACAGGTGCTGAATTTCATGCAGAAGATTCAAAAGGAACTCGACTTGACCTACATTTTCGTCAGTCATGATCTTGGTGTAATCAAGCATATGTGTGACCGCATAGGTATTATGTATAAAGGTCGATTTGTCGAGGAAGGCACTAAAGAAGATGTATTTAATAATCCGCAACATATATATACGAAACGACTGGTGGCAGCAATACCTGACTTGGACCCGTCCAAACGGGAAGAGCAGGTGAAATTGCGACAGGAAGTAAAAGTCGAATATGAACAGGCATCGAGAGACTATTTTGATGAGGAAGGGCTGGCCTATGATTTGCAAAGCATTTCAGATACACATTTGGTCGCCTTGCCGCAGAAAGGTTGACATTGTATGTGGAAATTTACTATACGAAGATTTTTAATCATGATACCGCAAATAATCGTTTTAAGTGTCATCGTATTTTTAGCGGCCCAAGCAATGCCAGGTGACGCATTATCCGGTCAGATTGATCCAAATATCGACCAAAGTGCCATTCAGGAGCAACGGGAAAAGCTAGGTCTGAATGATCCATGGCCACAAAAATATGTGCGGTGGGTAGATGACCTATTTCACGGGGACCTCGGAAAATCCATGGTGCATAAGATGCCCGTGACCGAATTGATTGGCCAACGCATGATAAATACGGTTTGGCTTAGTTTACTAACAACCATTTTTGTGTATTTAATCGGTATACCACTTGGTATTTTCAGCGGCCGGTATAATGACAGTCTGCTGGATACGACAATAACGACGTATACGTATCTCGGCTTTGCAACACCACTGTTTGTTTTTGCGCTGCTTATGCTTTGGGTGTTCGGATTTTTCCTTGGCTGGTTTCCGACAGGTGGGAGTGTATCCCCGAATGTCCAACCTGGCACGTTTGACTATGTAGTAAGCAAGATTTACCATCTCATATTGCCCGCACTTTCGGGAGCTATTCTTGCAACCGTGTCAACCGTACAATACTTGCGTACGGCGATTATCGATACGAAACAAAAAGATTTCATCATTTCGGCACGTGCGAAAGGGGCACGGGAGTCTAGGGTTTATAACAAGCACATTTTAAGGAACTCTTTGTTGCCGGTAGCTGCATTCTTAGGGTATGAATTTACGTTATTAATCAGTGGTACCGTATTCGTGGAACAGATTTTCAGCTATCCGGGAATGGGCCGATTATTGATCGAATCGGTTACGACAAGAGATTATAGTGTAGTGACTGCCCTGGTACTCCTGTTCGGATTGGCGACAATAGCCGGTACATGGCTATCCGATATTATCTTAAGTATTGTCGATCCGAGAATTCGTATTAAATAGACTAGAAGTAACGACTAGAATAGCAGATTGTTATATTTTGAGGTGATGTTAAATGGCAAAGGATATGGTTGCAGAAGTGAAAACGGTCGATGAAACAAAGCCACCTTCCGCTCTGGTAGTCTTTTTTCGGGAAATAATCCGTGATAAATTAGCCCTTGTATCATTTTTGTTTCTTTTTCTCTTGGCTTGCTTTGTTTACGGTGTATCCCTATTCATGAGTACAGATGAAGTCATAACAGTAGATTTGTTCTCCATCTATGAACCACCGGGAGATGAATTTTTTCTCGGAACGGATAAAGGGGGACGTGGTATATTCGGTTTGTTGATTATCGGTACGCGAAACTCCCTATCCATTGGCTTGCTTGTTACAGCAATGACAACATTCATTGGAATTGTATTTGGTCTTGTTGCAGGATATTTTGGAGGCCATGTTGATAACGTGATGATGCGTATCCTTGATATGTTCATGATTTTACCATCATTAATGTTTTTCATTGTATTTGCGGCCATTGTGCCGAAATATAGTGTATGGTCGTTCTCATTGATCATGACATCTTTTCTATGGATGGGGACCGCGCGGTTGGTGCGTTCCATTACATTGTCGGAAAAGGAATTGGAATATGTGCAGGCTTCCAGAACGGTGGGTTCTTCACATTTTAAAACGATGTTCTCACATGTGTTACCCAATATTAGCTCGTTAATCGTTGTGAATTTAACACTTGCATTGGCAGCGAATATCGGTTTGGAAACAGGGCTAACGTTTTTAGGATTCGGTTTCCCTGAAAGTACACCAAGCCTTGGCACATTGATCAGTTACGCAACAGATCCAGTCACATTGGAAAGCAGATGGTGGGTATGGTTGCCTGCTGCCATTCTTATTTTGTTGATGATGCTCAGTGTGCGTAACGTCGGTGAAGCCTTGAACCGTGCATCAGATGCAAGGAAACGAAGGGGTTAATCGTAGTCAATACGATGCCCTTCATCAAACAAATTGCACTTAAAGGGGGTGAGGCGGGGTCACATCATAGAGACAGCAGTTTATCGTTAATTTGCCGGTATCTATTATAGGATATGGACCCGGTCAAATTTGTCACAACATCGGATAGGTTGATGGTGACTGGAATAATGATCATATTAAAAAAGGGGAGGACAAGAAATGTCTACTGCAAAATGGAGTAAGTTGCTCTTTGCAATGATGCTTGCATTAATGCTTGCCTTGGTAGCGTGTAGTGAGGGTTCGGATACTAATGGGGATAACGGAAACAATGACGAACCAAACAGTTCCGAAAACGACAACGGTAATGATGGCAATAGTGACGAAAATGATGGAGATGCTGAAGCTTTCCAAAATCCTGAGCCGGATGAAGATGGAAATTTTGACATCGATGATTTTGAGACGGCTGCTGGAGAAGGCGAAGGTATTGATGGTGGTGAGTTGAACTATGCATTGGTTTCCGACACACCATTTGAAGGTACGTTGAACTATAACTTCTATTCAGGTGCTCCAGATGCTGAAATTATTGCTTGGTTTGATGAAAGTTTATTCGATGACGATGAAAACTTCGTTTATAACGATGAAGGAATCGCTTCTTATGAAATTGATGAAGATTCCAACACTGTGACGGTAACGCTTGAAGAGGGTGTCGAGTGGTCTGATGGTGAACCATTGACAGTAGAAGACTTTGCTTTTGCTTATAAAGTGTTGGCACACCCTGATTATGATGGAGTACGCTACGGAAGCGTTTCGAACGTAGTAGGACTTGAGCCAGATAGTGATTGGCATACGCAAGATACCGAAGAGAATGAAGATTTACAGAAAATTGATACAGATGAAGAAATTGAAGGGCTTGAAATTGTTGATGATCAAACAATCAAGGTTCAATTTACTGAACTGACTCCTTCAACAACAGCTGGCGGTATGTGGCCATATGCAATGCCTCAACATGTCTTTGAAGATATTCCGGTTGCGGAAATGTCTGAGTCAGATGCAGTCAGGAAGAACCCTGTTGGTCTTGGACCATATGTTGTTGATAACATTGTAGCTGGTGAGTCTGTTTCACTTGTTAAAAATGAGAATTATTGGCGTGGTGAACCGGCGCTTGATAAAGTGACTGTCAAAGTAGTGGATCCATCCAACTTGGCAAAGGCACTTGAAAGCGGAGAAGTTGACATGGCAGAATTCCCTGCAGATCAATACCCGGATTACTACGAAATGTCCAATGTGAAGTTTTTGGGTGTAGTGGATTTAGCTTATTCCTATATCGGATTTAAACTTGGTGATTGGGATAAGGAAGAAGGAAAAGTAAATTACAAGCCTGATGAAATGAAAATGGGTAACAAAGACTTGCGGACAGCAATGTGGTATGCAGTTGACAACAATGCAGTGGGTGAACAATTTTATCACGGACTTCGTTGGGCAGGAACAACTCTAGTAGACCCGGCACATAAGAAGTTCCACAATGATGAAATTGAAGCACCAACTTATGATCCAGAAAAAGCAAAAGAACTCTTGGATGAAGCGGGTTATGTCGATACAAATGATGATGGTTTCCGTGAAGATCCAGACGGTGAAGAACTTGTCATTAACTTCGCCTCCATGTCAGGTGGGGAAACTGCGGAACCAATGGCAAAATATTATATGCAGGCATGGGAAGAAGTTGGCCTTAACGTTGAACTTATCGACGGACGTCTGTTGGAATTTAACTCCTTCTATGACCGTGTAGGTCAAAATGGTGAGGATGATCCGGAGATTGACATATATGCCGGTGCTTGGAGTACTGGTTCAGATATAGACCCAACCGGACTATATGGTGAAACTGAATTGTTTAACTTCTCCCGTTATCATTCTGATAAGAACGATGAATTGTTAGAAAAGGGTGTATCACAAGAAGCCTTTGATATCGACTATCGTCAAGATGTCTATAATGAATGGCAAGAATTCATGATAGATGAAGTACCGGTATTCCCGACATTGTATCGTTCCGCAATTACAGCTGTTAACGACCGTGTTGTAAACTATGATATAGCATATGATTCTGACACATATCGTTACGAAATTGCTGTAACTCAGGAAGAACCTGTAGTAGCTGAATAAACATCATGAAGAGGAGACCTTTTTCGAAGGGTCTCTTCTTTTTTAAAAAATTACTGTCATTGAAGAAGAAAAACGAAACGCAAAATGGTAGTGTGCCATGCTTTATTATGTACATGTGCCATTATTTACTATCCAAATGAAAGGGACATAGTTTGAATTTATATTTATTTTAGTATACTATTTAATAATAAGTGCCATATGGCATACTTTTATTACCTTTATTAATAAGGTTTTTTTGTTTTCTCAAAAGGCTATTTGGCTCTTTTTAAGCCAAATACGCATTTTTTTATTTTTTTTGAGAAAAGTATCAATGAGTGGGAGGGAGATGTACACACAATCGTCTCATTACGGAACTGGATAGGCATGTTCTTACTGTAAAAAGTATGAAGACAACTTAAATGTCTGAGTTTTCCGTTAGAATGAGGCAACACCATGCGTAAGCAATAAAACAAAATCGAGAATTGGGGGAATAAAAAGATGGGTAAAACACCTTTAGAAAAAATCTTCTTAGCGATAGCGCTCGTCTTTATGCTTGCACTAACAGCATGTGGTACAAGCTCAGATAATTCGGCAAGCGACTCCGAAAACAACGACGAAGATTTATTTGACATCAGTGAATTTGATAAAACAATAGCAGCTGATGAAGAAGCGATTGATGGTGGTGTGCTAAAGTTTGGGCTCGTATCGGACACACCTTTTGAAGGAACATTGAACTGGAATTTTTATGCGGGCAATCCAGACGCTGAAATATTGCAATGGTTTGATGAAAGTTTGCTGGATATGGACGAAAACTATGAATTTACACAAGATGGTGCAGCCACATTTGAATTAAGCGATGATAAACATACAATCACATTTGAAATTCGGGATAATGTGAATTGGCACGATGGAGAGCCAGTAACTGCAGAAGATTGGGCATTTGCCTATGAAGTAATTGGTCATGAGGATTACGATGGTGTGCGTTATGGCTCTGATTTCACAAATATTGAAGGAATGGAAGAGTATCATAAAGGGGAGGCTGACTCCATTTCCGGCATTAAAGTGATTGATGATAAAACATTGGAAATCACGTATAAAGATGTGAATCCATCCCTATTATATGGCGGTATTTGGACATACCCATTAGCAAAACACATCTTTGGGGATATGGATATAGCTGATATTTCCTCTTCAGACGAGGTCCGTAAGCATCCAATCGGATTCGGTCCATTTAAAGTGGAAAGTATCACTCCTGGCGAAACAGTGTCATTTGTCAAAAATGAAGATTATTGGCGCGGGGAACCCAAGTTGGATGGGGTAGAATTGAAAGTAGTCAGTCCGACAAACGTCGTCAGGGAATTAGAAAACGGTAAAGTAGATATGGTAAATGAGTTCCCGTCCGACCAATTCGCCTCTCATTCAGATATGGCCAATGTTAATTTCCTTGGTGACATCGATATGTCTTATTCATATATCGGATTTAAATTAGGCCATTGGAATGAAGAAAAAGGTGAAGTAGAACCGGATTCCGATATGAAAATGGCAAATAAAAACTTACGTAAGGCAATGTGGTATGCGGTTGATAATGATACAGTAGGTAAGAAATTCTATCATGGCCTTCGCTGGAATGCGACAACCTTAATACCGCCATCCCATCCGCAATATCATGATGAAGATAATCCAGGTATTGAATATGATCCTGAAAAAGCAAAAGAATTACTTGATGAAGAGGGTTTTGTCGATACAAATGATGATGGTTTCCGTGAAGATCCGGATGGAAATGAATTAGTCATCAACTTTGCGGCGATGGATGGTGAGGAAGTTGCCGAACCAATGGCAAAATATTATATGCAAGCATGGGAAGAAGTGGGCTTGAATGTCCAATTGCTTGATGGACGTCTGCAAGAGTTCAACTCATTCTATGAACGTGTAGGTAAGGAAGGTAAAGATGATGAAGAAATCGACATATTTGCCGGT
>Ga0079226_10002299_pt1 | contig 14721 bp, 12 predicted proteins | sample Poulit2014_FD_76345 | JGI IMG/M metagenome (GOLD analysis project Ga0079226, IMG submission 76345) | Agricultural soil microbial communities from Georgia to study Nitrogen management - Poultry litter 2014 | ecosystem: Environmental > Terrestrial > Soil > Agricultural land | place: USA: Georgia... | reverse complement strand
CATTTTACGAAAGTCGTCATTATAACGTTTGCCATTTTTGTGATTTGTCATTGGACACATCCCCCTATAATTTATTGTAAGGACTTAACTAAGATGTGTCCATGAAACTATACTAGCATCACTATATAATTTAGGCGCAAGAATAAGCTACGCTAAAATTTTAAATCACAATAATTATATTAAAATGTAATATCTGTCTGATAAAAATAATTGGGCGATACGATTTTGTTATCAAAAGGTCTGTGATAAATATTTGTGGTCGCTGGCGATAATGGTGGAATTAACCATGACCAATTCCCAGTTACTGAACGATTATTTTTTTCTTCGTTTTTTTCAAAGCTTTTAAATTGCTTTGCTGCCGTATGATGGTCAACTAGCGTCACTCCGTTTTTGTTAAAAGAATGTAAAACGGCGATGTTTAATTCAACTAAAGCTTTGTCTATCCAAAGGGAACGATTTAATCTTGTATCAAGTTTCATTATTTCAGCTATTTTTGGCAATAAATTATATCGATCTGTATCGGCAAGATTCCTCGCACCTATTTCAGTCCCCATGTACCAACCATTAAAGGGGGCCATAGGGTAATCTATGCCGCCAATTTCGAGTCTCATATCTGAAATTATGGGAACTGCATACCATTTGGCATGTAAATTTTCGAAATCAGCATATTCTGGGTGTGTAATAGGTATTTCCTTTATATATTCTTTTGGAATTTCAAAAAGCTTGGCTTTCTTTCCTTCTTCCTGAATGACTAGAGGAAGTATATCAAAATTTGTTTTTTCGCCTTGCCAGCCTAGGCTTTCGCATGCTTTTGTAAATTTTAGAGACATGGAATCGCCTATAATTTCATTGTTTATTTCATAACCGGCATAACGAATTAGTTGATGATTCCAAATACGCAATGGATCTTTACCGTTTTTCCTAGGAGGGAAAACAGTAATCGTTGATTTTATTTTTCCCTTGTTTGTCGCGATGTTAATATGATTTATGAGTTTATCATAGGCTTGCTCTGCGGTTTTCACCTCTCTTGCATCAAAAACTTCTAAGGTGTCCCATAATAATCGACCAATACACTTGTTACTATTACGCCAGGCCATTTTAGCACCGTGGATCAATTCGAAAGCTTTATGAGTGTAGCTACCTGTATGAACAATTTCATCATATATTTCCTGTATTCTTACTGATTGTTTAGTGGAATCTAATCCAAGTTCATGGTATGAAGTATGTATAAAGTCACTAGCTTTCATAAATAATTCATTATTTATGATGGTTTTACTCATTGTTAATCACTCCTCTTATAAATTTTAACACTTCTTTTACAACTATTACACGAGATATATATCCATTTTAGGAAAATTATTCGAAAAGGTTGATTAAATTAACTTTGACTACTAAGCGTGAGCTAGAAGCTTATCCTATCTAAAACACATTACAGAAGAAGCAGGATAGGTAAAAGGTCAATCATCTACCTTCTGTAAAATTTGCAAAAGCTGTGGTGATCTTATAAATTGATGGAAAAACATGTGCACTTATTCAATGAAAAAGACCGCTCATTTAGCGGTCTTCTAAGGACAAATGAATCACTAGCTTTTGCTGCCTATCGGCGGTGTCTATCATCCCTGTTAGGCTCCTTCAGATTGTTTAGCTCGTCACTAAACTCTGTTGAGTATTGGGCCGTATTCATGCTGTTCATAGTTGAATCATCCACAGGATCTAAATGTGTAAAAAATAATGAGATTGCATATAGGCCACTTAAGCCAACTAATGTATAGATTATTCTTGATAATAGAGACTGCTGACCATTAAAGATAAAGGCAACTAAATCAAAATTGAACAAACCAATTAATCCCCAGTTTATAGCTCCTATAATAACTAAAGCTAATGCGATACGTCTCAGTGTATCCATCTTTACACCTCCTATAAAAAAAGCCATTATACAAATACTATGGCCAATTATCTATAAAATATTTATACATTATCTTATTTTTCAAAAGGTATCTTTAGATAGTATATAATTAACGATTTAACTGATATTAACTATATGAGCTATGTAGTGGTAAAGTCTGCTTAATAAGCTTTAATAAAATTTCATCTAGAAAATAATACTGAACTAACATTGGCTAATATGAGATAAAAGAAACATATCATAGGCTTCATTAAAATAGGTATTTAGGTTGAGATTACTAATAATCATTATTACTTGTTAATAATAATGTACTATTTACAAAAATTTGGTTGACTTATCAAAAAACACTTTCGTATAATCAATGATAAAATTAGCGATTTTTAACGTAATTTGGAAAAGGTCCAAAAATGAAGGGTTTTTTAGGAAGGAGTTTGAACTGTGCGAGATTTAGCCAGTATTAATACATATTTAAGAGAAACAGACAGTCGAATAGCTTCCGCTCAAATGCAAATGTACGATAGGGAAGAGGAACTTCGACGACTTGAAGAAGCTTTGAGCGATTTAGAAAGTAATAAAAGTGATTTTATTAACAAAAAAGTAATATGTCTTGACCCTAAATTTACAAGCAAAACATTACACGGTAGTAATGCCGATAATTTAGATGATATTAGAGAAGGACAAGTGCAAAAAAGCTTCCTAGCCATTCCTGAAGATCAAATTTCAAATGCTATAGAAATAATCTCTGATAAAATAACAGAGGTCAAGGAGAGAATTACTGACTTGGAAAACACCATCAGTGATTTAGAGTCGAGAAGACAAGATTTGTTACAAGAACGTGCAAGGGTGGAGAGTGAAAAATGAGCAATGAAATTAGAGTGAATTCGGCAGCTATTCAAGAGCGAATTGCAGACTTACGGTCATCTATTCAAGCATTAGATACTGTTTTTTCCAAAGAAATTGAAGGGGACAATCAACTTGATATGGTAGATGCTATGAATGAAATTAAACAAGATTATGAAAATTTACTCGTTCAATTTGAAGCATTATTTGTGAGCAATATAGATTCAACAGTCGATGCAGTTAACACGATCGAAGAAACAGACCAACATATAGCTCAGGGAATAACTTTAGCAAAATAAACTTTTATTCATCATGAACTCTTACCTTAATGGTAGGAGTTTTATTTTTGTTTACAGTTAGTTTATTTTACATTCATCAGGTACTATTTAAAAAAGTATTAGCTTAAAGTGACTTTTTCTTTCATAATTCAAATATTGTCTTTTCTATTCTATAAATTTTTTTAATAGATGGAATACAAAATTGTTTTAACCTAATCGTAAAGACCCGAAAAAACAGACTTTACCATCTTATGGAAATTAATTAGGAACTTAAGACGTAGAGTTAACGATTCATTTTTTAAAAAATGTAAAAGGAGTGTAGACATTCCTTTTTTTTTCTTCTACAATAGCACCAAGAAATTCAATTTTGAAAAAATATGGAGGTAATTTATATGTCAGGAAACATTCGTCTTAATCCAGAGGAATTAGAAGCTTACGCACAGAGGTATAATGAAGAGAGTGGTCAGGTAAATGACATGATTATTCGACTTAACGATTTAATCGGTCAATTACATGAGAGTTGGGAAGGCGGAGCATCAGAGGCTTTCCAAACTCAATACGAAGAACTCCGTCCGTCATTTGAAAATATGCAGGTCTTATTAGAAGATATTGGACGTCAGCTAGCTTCAAGTGCTGATACATTGAGACAAACTGATGCAAGTATTGCAAGCCAGATTCGCGGATAATTTTAAACAAGTATATCGGAAAGTGCCGCAAACATTATGAATGTCGGCACTTTCTTACTTTAAAGATTACTCCATTTGTGTTGGTAAACAGTAAGTGAGGCGAATAAAACCATGTATATTCATGTTACGGTTGACTTAAGCAATTATAATCAACCTCCAATAGAGTTAAGACTTTCCAATCAACATTCTATTAAAAGTCTAATAGATGTAGTTTGGCAATCGGCGAAGATAACCACTCCCCCACGTGAAGGTTTTTGGGTAAGAGTACAAAATAAAAATAAAACGATAGCTGGTTCAGTCAGTCTTGTCGACTCGGGAGTTACAACTGGCGATCGGATTGAAATATTATAAAAACAACTAGCAAGGCAAAATTTGATGAATGTTGTTAGTCGGAAGGGGGCATCTAAATGGCAGTGGAAGAAAATCAACAATCCTATTTGGAAAAATTAATCGATGCAAAAATTACATACAAAGATAATAACATTCAATTCATTTTCCAACGTGCAAAACTAAAAATGGAGCATGTATTAGAAATTGAATTTTTAAAAAGAATTCACCCACAATTAAACACAGAATTTAAAATGACTGATGACCAGCTCATTATAAGCCATCATCCTCCCAAATCTTATAAAAAGTTTAATGAAATTTTTGATAAAGATATAAGTGAACGATGGCAGTTTGCTTATAACATTATACAAGCAGTCCGTGCTCATCAATTAGATAGAGCAAAATTAACCCTTAGTCCTGAAAATATTGTTTTTGACCAAGGGCTCGTTCCTCAATTTTTACATTATGGAGTTAGTGAAAGTTTACCTCCCTATGAATCAGATGATAAACGATTGTGGTTAGAGACAAAAGCCATTATTGCTCTCATAGCAGATAATACAAATGACTTTACCACTTACTTGGCTCATTATGAAACAAAAGAATTGCCGGAAACACCTGCAACTATTATGAGAGCCGAGTCATATGAGGACGTCATAGAGGTGATTGAGAAAAAAATTAAAGAAGAAGAAGCCTATGAAGCAACAGTCGTACGTGTGCCAGAAAAAAAGTGGAGATTTCGTCGATATATAACTTGGGTTTTAACCGTCATATTAATTCCAAGCTTGGCTTATGGGGCATATGCTTTGTTCTTTAAAATACCTGAAATAAACTCATATGTTGAAAGCCATCGTTATTTTTACCAAGAAGAATACAGTTCAGTTATTGACACCTTACATAAAAGTAATCATGAAAAAATGCCTCGCATCGTTCAATATGAGTTAGCTAGTTCCTACATTGTAAATGAATCACTAACAGAAGAACAACGTAAAAATATCCAAGGAAACATAACTTTACAATCGGATAAAAGATACTTCTTATATTGGATTGATATCGGTCGAGGAAATTACCAAGAAGCCATCGATACTGCGAGAGTGTTAGAAGATCGTGATTTAATTGTTTTTTCTTTATTAAAACAAAGAGAATATGTAAAAACAGATCCAAGTTTAAGTGGAAAAGAACGGGAAGATGAATTGAAACAGATTCAACAGGAAATCGATGAATATATGTATGAAATGGAAGAAGCTGAGAAGAAAGCCGAAGAAGAGTTAGAGGAATCTGAAGAAGCTGAAGCGACTGAAGAGGACGAGAAAACAGAAGAAAAAGCTAAAGCAGATGAAAAAGAAGACAAATCAAAAAAATAAACTTACACACTATAGTTTAAACATGAAATAGAATGAATTCTCTAATCGAAAGCAATGTATAGTCAGTAAATAAGAGAGATGGAGTTAAGAGGTGTACAAATGAGTCAACTATGGTTTTTTTATGACAATACCCATCAAGCGATAAAATTAGACAACTCAGGTGAAGTCACCTTAGGTAACGACTTGCACCACTCAGTAACCATTCAGTCAATTACCATTGATCCCTCAGTTACTTTTGTTGAAGATGAAGCATCAAAGGAGGTAACTGTATATCAAAATGGAGAAATAGTTGGCTTATTAAGTGCTGAAAATCAACTAAGTCTCCAATACTCAGGGCATAATATTCATATTCAGTATGAGCCGAATACATTTAAAGAAAAAATCTATTACATTGGCGATCAATTTGAAATAACGATCCCCAATAAAGATGAAGGCATTTTACTAATGAAGCGTCATCAAAATAAATGGATAATTGAACGCTTAGCTGCAGATGTATATAAAAACGGTCATAAAATTAAGGAGCAGACGGTCATGCAAGTTGGCGATACCATATTCTCTGCTAACTTCTTTTTAGTCTTGGCCGAAGATGATGCGCTTATCGTGAATACGAAGGAAGATGTACACGTCTCCTTAGCAGAAATGAAAATGCCAACGACTGTGATGAAGAGGAAGTATCCTAATTACAGGCGAACACCTCGAATGATTTATGACTTACCTGATGATAAGGTGAATTTTTCTTTTCCTTCAGAGGAAAGGGATAATGATCAGCGAGGTTTATGGTTAATTATTGCTCCACCTCTTATGATGCTCATCGTCATGGGGATTGTTGCCATGGTAAGGCCGCGTGGGATTTTCATTTTAATCTCGATTACGATGTTTACAACGACACTTGTCACATCAACCTTTCAGTATTTCAGAGAGAAGAAAAAACAGCGTGAACGAAGTGAAAAGCGTGCCCGCCTTTATACTAAATATTTAGAAGAGAAGCGAGAGGAATTATATAAGCTTTCGGAAAAACAGCGAGATGTCTTATACTTTCACTTTCCCTCATTTAAACAAATTAAATATTTAACGAATGAAATTAGTGATCGCATCTGGGAACGCTCATTAGACAGTCATGACTTTTTGCATTTTAGAATAGGTCGGGCAAACGTGCCAGCGACTTATAAAGTTTCTGCCCAACGTTCTGATACTTCGAATGTTGAAATAGATGATTTATTTGAACAGTCTCAAAAACTAACCAAATATTATGAAACTGTTAAAGATGCACCGCTTGTTATTAATTTGGCAGAAGGTGCGATGGGGATGACAGGTAAGAGTAGCATAGTTAAAAATGAAATCCAACAAATTGTTGGACAACTGGCCTTCTCACAGAGCTATCATGATGTACGAATGATAGCGATATTTGATGAAGAGGAATATGTTAGTTGGGAATGGATGAAATGGCTCCCGCACTTTCAATTACCTCATGCTTATGCAAAAGGTTTTATTTATAATGAACAATCGCGTGATCAGTTACTTACATCGATTTATGAAATAATTAAAGATCGTGAATTAGATGAAGATAAGGAGAAGAAGCTTTTTGTTCCTCATTTTATTTTTATCGTCACGAATCGACAACTCATATCTGAGCATGCTATTTTAGAATATTTAGAAGGTGAACATTCACACCTAGGTATGTCGGTCATCTTTGCCGCCGATACAAAAGAGAGTTTAACAGATAATATTCATACTTTGGTTCGTTATGTAGATGAAAAAGAAGGGGAAATACTGATTCAACAGCAAAAAGCAGTTCATACAGCCTTTTATCTTGACCATCACGATAAGCGTAACAATGAATCATTTGCTCGCACCTTATTATCTTTAGATCATCAATTAGGGATGAGTCACTCTATTCCTGATAAAGTAACTTTCTTAGAGCTATTTCATACTGATAAAGCGGAAGAAATAGGTATTAAAGAATTTTGGGCGAAAAATCAATCATCTAAATCTTTAGCCGTTCCTGTAGGCTTAAAAGGGAAAGATGATTATGTTTATTTAAATTTACACGAAAAAGCTCATGGACCCCACGGTTTGTTAGCGGGTACAACCGGTTCAGGTAAGAGTGAATTTTTACAATCGTATATTTTATCACTGGCTGTCCATTTTCATCCTCATGAAGTAGCATTTTTACTTATTGACTATAAGGGTGGAGGTATGGCACAACCATTTAAAAATATGCCGCATTTATTAGGTACTATTACGAATATTGAAGGAAGCGCAAACTTCAGTAAGCGTGCCCTCGCTTCAATTAAAAGTGAGCTAAAACGTCGCCAACGCTTATTTGATGAATATGCTGTTAACCATATTAATGACTATACTGATTTGTATAAGGCGGGAACGGCAGAGTTACCCTTACCACATTTATTCCTTATTTCTGATGAGTTCGCTGAGTTGAAAAGCGAGGAACCTGAGTTTATCAGAGAGCTGGTAAGTGCTGCGCGTATCGGGAGAAGCTTAGGTGTTCATTTAATTTTAGCAACGCAAAAACCAGGCGGGATTATCGATGAACAAATATGGAGTAACTCTCGTTTTAAAGTTGCATTAAAAGTACAAGATGAAAGCGATAGTAAAGAGATTTTGAAAAATGGAGATGCAGCGAATATTACTGTTACAGGGCGAGGTTATTTACAAGTAGGAAATAATGAAGTTTATGAATTGTTTCAATCTGCTTGGAGTGGCGCGCCATATGTAAAGGAAGCAATCGGTGCCGAAGACGAAATTGCCTTAGTAACTGATTTAGGGTTAGTGCCATTATCGGAAGTGTCCGCTGAAGGTAGTGGAGCTAAAAAGGATAAGAGAACTGAGATTGATGCGGTTGTCTCAGAAATAGAAAGAGTTCAACATGAATTAAATATAGAAGCACTGAACAGTCCTTGGTTACCACCATTACCTAATAGAATTAGCTTACCAGAAGGGGAAGACGAAGGGGCAAATCATTATAAAATTGGCCTTGTAGATGAACCTGAAAAACAAAGTCAAAGCCCTTATTACTACGAGGCGATAGAAGATGGTAACGTAGGGATATTTGGTTCATCGGGCTATGGTAAATCAATGACCTTATTAACCTTTCTATTAAATTTCGCAGCTAAAAATAGCCCTGAGGAATTCCAGTTTTATATTTTTGATTTTGGTAATGGAGCCTTATTACCACTACAACAGTTACCTCACACAGGTGATTACTTCCGCTCGGATGATTTTCGAAAAATTGAAAAGTTTTTCAGTTTTATTCAGGAAGAAACGGAGAAGCGAAAACAGCTATTTACACATTATGAAGTAAGTAACATTCAAATGTATAACAGTATAGCTGATGAGAAACTTCCATTACTATTTTTAGTTATTGATAACTTTGACTTAGTTAAGGAAGAGTTAATGGACTATGAGAACCGCTTTGTCCAAATTGCAAGGGATGGTCAGTCACTCGGTATTTACACGATCTTGACTGCGACCAGGTCCAATGCCATTAAACATGCCCTCATGAGTAATTTAAAGACAAAAGTAGCTCATTACTTTATGGATCGTATGGAGAAAAATGCGATTATAGGTAGAACAGAATATGAAGTAGAAGCTATTCCTGGGCGAGCCTTTATTATGACAGATACACCATATCTAGCCCAAGTTTATTTACCAGTCGAAGGTGAAAGTGATGTGGCAATTTTAGAAAACATAAAAGAAAAAGTACAACTATTGAAGTCGCAGTATGCTGACGCCAAGAAACCAGTATCTATTCCGATGTTACCGACAAAGCTAAGTTTACAATCTTTACACCAAAACTATGCTGTCGAACAATCAAAATCAACTACAGCGATAGGATTAGACGAAGATACTGTTCAGCCAGTTTATATCGATTGGAAGCGACATAACCATCTACTCGTAATCGGCAACGCACAAAATGGTAAAACCAATATTTTAAAGCTTCTTATTAATAGTATTCAAGAAAATCCACAAGCTAGCATTGCTTTATTCGATTCGGTTGATCATGCTTTAGCTGATTATAGAGATGAAGAGCAAATCACTTATCTGGATGGAAAAGAGAGTGTGCAATCTTGGCTTGAAGAAAGCGAAACTATATTTGCTGAACGGGAACAGTTATACCGTACTGCAGTTTCAGAACGAAAGTTAAATGACTTAGAATTGGCACCCTATATTTTAATGATCGATGGAATGGCAAATTTCCAACAACACTTAGATGCTAGATTACAAACGAGCCTAGCTAACCTAGTGAAAAATTATAGCCATTTAGGCTTACGCCTTATTATTACGGGTTTGCCAACTGAGTTTAGTAAAGGATTCGATGCCTTTACTAATGAAACAAAACAAATTAAGCATGCATTATTGTTGATGAAGAAAACGGAACAAAACTTAATTCCGTTACCATATACAAGGAACGAGCCAGAAATTCGAGCAGGTTTTGGATATTATATTAAAAACGGCCAAGTAAGAAAAATTCAAATACCCCTCTACGACATCGAAAGGGTGACAATTTAATGAACAAGGGATATAGATCATCAATTGGATTAATTGCAAAACTGTTTATTATTCTAGTTATTCCAATTGTATTATTCAATTATGTCGATACTCAACCTACATCAGTCAAAAAGGATGAAGATGATCGAGCGACAAGAAGTGTAGCAATCGTTAATGAGGATTTAGGCTACCTTACCCCATCAGAGCAACTAGTATTAGGGCAAGAGATAGCATCTATCCTAGATAAACAGGAAGATTATTCATGGACGGTTGTTAATCGCAGTGCTGCTGAGCAGGGCTTCGACAAACAACAATATGATGCAATTTTATATGTTCCATCTAACTTTACGGAAAATGTCATGACCTTTAAAGATGACTCGCCATCAAAAGCTTCGATTAACTATGTTATTCAACCGAATTTAGAAGCGAAAGATAGGCAGAGGATTCATCGGGAAATGGCCAATGCTAAAAACGCCATTAACCAAGAGGTGTCGACGATTTATTGGAGTTACGTTTCCCAAGAAGTAGAGAACATTCGTGAGCAATTTGATAAGATTTTAGAAAAAGAAATTGCTTTTCAAAATGCTATGTATTCATTTTACGCACCATCTTCAAAAACATTAGCTAATGAAATTGAAGGTCACAAAAAGAGATTAGAAGGTATTCTAGATCAGACAGGTAGAATTGATGAGCTTTCGAAGGATAATGTGCAAGGAGCATCTGAAGCAGAAGCCAATATTAATCAGTTTATTGAATCCTTAAACTTGTATAAAGAGAGCCAAGCAAATCAGGAAATGTTACTTAATGAATTCCAAATTGAGAATAAGCAGTCGCTTCAAACAGGAATTGATGCATATAACCAAGCCTTAGAACAGTATATGGCTGAAATCAATGATAAATATAAAGAACAATCAGTATTAGTGTTAGACCAGGAAAGAAAATTAACTTCCCGCTTCGATACTATGCAAAAAAGACTAGATGAAAGTCAGCGTATTATTGAAGATTGGCGTAAATACCAAAAGGGTCATGTAGAGAATCAGAAAACTGATTTGCGATCAGTCGCCATCGAGATTGTTAGTAAGTATCATAATGACACTTTACAAGAGTGGTTAAATGAATCTAACAATCAATTTGATGAAGCACTAGAAAGCTTTATCAATGCACCAATTGAAGCGGCTCTTATTGAACCCATTGAGCCAGTATCAGATTTAGACCATGCCTTTAATGTAGATGAGTTAAAAGGAATCAATGCTAATTTAGTTAAAGAAATCGATACTATAAAAAAATTAACAGCAGAAAATGAACTCGTAATCGATTGGGAAAGTGTAGACGGGAATCTTAACTCCCTGCAAAATATTCTCGATCAAATGGATAAGAACGGGCAAGAAGATAAAGAAAATGCTCAATTAGCTTTAGAAGAATGGAAAAAGTACGCAAACGCTTGGAAAGAGAATTATGATACAGTTTTAGCTAAATTAGAAACTGTTCAAGAAAGCTTAAGTAAGCATATTAAAGCGAAGCAAAAGAATATAACGACGAATAAACTACTATCAGATGAACGAAAAGAAGCATTGGAAAATAAATTCAATGCTATCGACAATATGAATAGCAAGTCTATTGAAACACTAGTAGCTTATTCAGAAGCATTATCTGTTTATCAAACAGTTATTAATCAAAAAGCCGATATCAATGAAAAATTAGTTGAATCGATAATTGAACAAGATGATGTACAAGAACAGATTCAAGAAATGTTTGAGGTCAATCATACATTTGCTGATCGATTAGAAGAAAAACTCGGCATTAAGCAGCAAGAGGAAGAAGGGGCTTTAGATAGGCAAGAAAAAGAGGATGGCTTTACTAACTTAGTTAATACGGCAGAAGAGCATCTCGCGCTATTCAATGATCAGATGAATGAATTAATTGCTGAAAATACTCACATTATTAATGAGATGGGTGAAACGGCCAATGCTATCGCTAGTGAGATTAGTGAAGTAAATGCCGAAACATTTGATTGGGAAGAGTCTCCAGCTGTTGACTACTTAGATGGGCAACTCATTTTCCAATTCCAACAAGGGACAAAGTCTAATTTAGAAAACCTATCAGATTTAATCTCCTCTTTAGGAGAAAACCAAAGTAATATTACTTCTGAAACAGAAGAGCTTCAAGTCACAGTAGGAAGTGTCCAAGAGGAATCAGATGAATTAAATAATCGTTGGTCCTCGAATGTTACTTATACAAAACAGGTGAAAGAAGATGTATACGACTTACTAGGAAATACAAGAATAGACGGACAAACGAATAATTATGTATATGATCATTTATCAAATCCAATTACAGTAGAAGGACATGTGGATGGAAAAGTGTTGTCTGAATCGGAAGATCGTATGCCACCAGTTGTCTTGTTTATTATTATATTAATAAGTGGTTTATTAATTGGATTCCTAACCCAGTATTACTCAAGTAATTCTTATTTAGTGCAAGGTGGATTATTTGTTCTTTTAACTATTGCCGTGGGATTAATCATTAGTATCTACGGATTAAACATCTATCCATTAGCTGATTCTCACGCTATTATGTGGTCAGCATTCACCATCCTCTTGTTGATGGCTTGTGCTAATATAGTGCGAGCAGGACTATTCGTTGGGCCATTTATCGGATGGTTAGTAACGATAGTGATGATTATGTTCTTTATTTCTCCGCTATTAAATATTGTGGTGCCGGAATTTACATTCGTAAATCCCATTTCTAAGGTATATATGGGCTTATTATATGGATCATCATCTGCATATAGTTTAACGATGGTTGGTATGATACTTATTACTTTACTCATGTCGACGCTCATATACACATTGCAAATAATGAGAAATAATAAGAAAGTGGCAGAGAGCAATGAAGAAAACGTTACTTAGTCTAATAAGTATCGTATATGTCATGGTGAGCGTCAATGCTCTTGTATATGCTGAGGAAGTTGACACAAAGGTAGAACCTAATGTGTATGAAAAGCGAGAAATTGAAATAAAGAAAAAAAGGCGAGACCAGTTGGTTGAAAAAAAACAATTGCCAGCTGAGCAAATTTCATTGACCTTCACCACAGACAAGTTGACAGAAAGTGAAAAGCTAACAGAAGTGTTATTTCAATCTAAAGTAATTGAAACAAACACGATTACTTCTAAAGCAGACAAAATGAATCTGTTCTCTGAAGGAACCATTCACTTAAAGAAAGATAAGGGAGAAATAGAAGAAGAAAAAACTAATCTTTTAAAGATTGTAATGATTATCATATTAGCTGGCATTGTTGCTTTATTATTCGTCATGATTCCTCGATTACAGAAAAATGAAGCCTAAAAGTAGAGCTGGTTTTTTAGTAGGATGCGAAAATAATAAAAGAAAAGAAGTGTTACAATGATATTCTCAAAAAATTATTTGCCGGTAGGTAGTATTGTCGGTCTTCGTGACGATTCGCGTAGACTACTTGTAATAGGTCGCCAACTATACTCTGCTACTAATAATGTGATTAGAGATTATGCAGCTGTCAATTATCCTAATGGTTACACTGATCCTAAAGAAAAGCTCATCCTATTTGATAAAAATGATATTGCAATTGTCTATCACCATGGTTATGTGGATGAAAAAGAGGTTGAGCTCGATCGTTTGTTAACAGAAGCTGTACAAACAAGTAAGGATAAATAGGAGTTGGGTGAGATGGGTGTATTTAAGTTTAATAAACATTTGCCTAATGACGTAAGGACTAAAACTTTAACGATGGAAGAGAAGATTGATCAAGTGTTTGAACAAATGATTTACTTTCGAAGAGAATTAGATAAACATACCGGTAAAGCTGCTATTTCTCTTAGAGACATGATGGATGATCATATCGACTTTTTTAGTAAAGCTTCGGTTGCTATGTTAAATTTTGCCGATGTATTACAAGCATTTGTTACAGAAATAATGCTTGTTGATGAGGGAGTGCTAGCTTGTGCTCCCCCTTTACATGGCAGATTGGCATATCAATATAGTTATTCTGCAGACCGAGTCGAAGAAGAAATTTACTTAAATCCAGCTGGCCTTGAACAAGCGACTGAAACTTTTCAGTCAAACCTAGAATCATTGCGCGAAATATTATCTTCTTTTAACACCATGATTGACGAAATTATTACAGAAACAAAATTTCCCTGGGATGAAGTATCGAGTATATGGGATGAAAGTAAAATAGAAGTCAATGCAATACTAGCTGATGCAGAGCAAAGAGTGAATGAACTCATAAAAAGTTCGGATAATTTAGTTGAGGAATTAACGAGAGTTGATCATTTGATTTCACATCAAATACAAATGTTGCAATAGCATCCATCCTATTATTAGCTAGCTGGAGGTGTAAAGATGAGTTATGGCAGGGCGGAATCTGTCAGTGAATTACTAAAAATCCATTACCGCTATATTAATGGACTCGTTCAGAGTACTAGTTCTGAATTGTTGAAAATAGAGTTTAATAAGCATTGGGGAAGTATCAATTATGGAACACTTTATGCCAGCATAGGGGAGACATTATCTTTTGATCCAGATTCAATTGTATCTGAAATAAATAACTGGATAGCTAATATGGAAGCTTTGCGGGAGTCGGAATTAAATAGATATAAAGAAGTAGAAAAGAGCTCCCTTTCAGATTGGGTTGAATTGAGAATGCTTGCAGCTGACATTAATGCAATTATTGACACTTACCATAAGTTAATCAAGGCAGTAGAAGAAGTTGATTTGGAATTCGCCAACAAAACGCTGGCCTATAAATCACCCTTAAGAAAAGCTTTGCAAGACATTACTTT
>Ga0079226_10002298_pt1 | contig 14722 bp, 12 predicted proteins | sample Poulit2014_FD_76345 | JGI IMG/M metagenome (GOLD analysis project Ga0079226, IMG submission 76345) | Agricultural soil microbial communities from Georgia to study Nitrogen management - Poultry litter 2014 | ecosystem: Environmental > Terrestrial > Soil > Agricultural land | place: USA: Georgia... | reverse complement strand
GCCGGGGTGGCGTTTGCCGATCTCAAGACCGAGCAGAGCTCGCTCGAGGAAATCTTCGTCAATCTGGTGGGTGAGCGGCGGTGAAAATGAACTACCACGCCATTCGCGCGATCTATGGCTTCGAAATGGCACGCATGCGCCGCACCGTGCTGCAAAGCGTGATTTCGCCGGTCATCTCCACGTCGCTGTATTTCATCGTGTTCGGCGCGGCGCTCGGTTCACGCATCGATGTGATCGATGGGGTCAGCTACGGCGCCTTCCTCGTGCCCGGCCTGACCATGCTCATGCTGCTCACGCAAAGCGTGTCGAACGCCGCATTTGCCATTTATTTTCCGAATTTTGTCGGCACGATCTACGAGATTCTGTCTGCGCCCGTGTCCTACTTCGAAGTCGTGCTCGGTTACGTCGGCGCGGCGGCGACGAAATCGATCACGCTGGGCACGATCATCCTCGTCACTGCCAGCCTGTTTGTCTCGTTCGAGATCCAGCACCCGTTCTGGATGGTGTTTTTCCTCGTTGCCACCGCGGTCACGTTCAGTCTGCTCGGCTTCATCATCGGCATCTGGGCGGATGGCTTCGAGAAGCTGCAGCTGGCGCCGCTGCTGATCATCACACCGCTGACGTTCCTCGGTGGCAGCTTTTATTCCATCGACATGTTGCCGCCGTTTTGGCAGAAGGTGACGCTGTTCAATCCAGTGGTGTATTTGATCAGTGGTTTCCGCTGGAGTTTCTACGGGGTCGCCGATGTCAGCGTTGTCGCCAGCCTGGTGATGATCGTGGTGTTCCTCGCCATTTGCCTGGCCACCATCGCCTGGATCTTCAAGACCGGTTATCGCCTGCGCACGTAGCGCCAGCAAGCGTTATACAGGTGCTCAGAAGCGGTAAGTGAGTTGGCCGACGAGGATATCGACGGAGTTCTTGAATTCGGCCTGATAAGTCTCTTGTTCCACCTTGCCGCTGCGCTCCCAGATATGGCCGTAGGCCAGATCGAAGGTTAGATTTTCGGTCGGTGTCCAGCCGGCGCCAATGGTGACGGTACGCCGCGTACTGACCGGGATGCGCACGGTGCGGTATTCGTTGCCGGTCGGCGATGGATCATAGCCGAGGCCGCCGCGGATTTCCCATTGCGGATTGAATCTGTATGCGGCGCCGACGGCAAACGACCAAGTGTCTTCCCAGTTCAGCTCTTGCTCTATGGTGCCGAGCGGGCTGTCAGTGGCAACGTTAAGCCCTTGCAGGCGACTCCAACGCGTCCAGGTCGCGCCGGCAGACAAGGTCCACTGGTTCAGATGGTAAGTCAGCGACGTATCCACCGATTCCGGCATGATAATGGTGAGATTGGCGTTGTACCTGCCATTGGCGAGCACCATGCTGGCAGGTGGGCTGTTGCTGATATCAATATGGCCGTCCAGCTTGAACTTGAGTTTGGAGTGATAGGTAATGCCCCAGTCCAGGTTATCGTTCAGCGCCACCAACAGGCCGAGATTGAAGCCGAATGCCTCGTCATGACCCTTCATCTTGACGCGGGTGTCGGGTCCGTTGACCAGTCCCGGTATGATTTGTGGCGGCACCCCGGGATTCTGGGCCAGTACGCCGCCAGGAATGGCATTGCTCAGTTCACCGTCGAGGCGGCTGATGACCGGTCCGCCGCCAATGGAGACGCCATCGGCAATCGTATAGCTGATGGTCGGTTGCAGGCTCAGGACCTGGACCCGGCTCTTGAGGCCATGAAAACGGCCCTGGAAACTGCTTTCATAATTGGTTTCCACGCCAAACGGCACATAGAAGCCGAGGCCGGCCGACCATTTGTCGCTCAGTGGCTGGGCGTAATAGGCAAAGGGCACGAGTTCGCTTGGCACCATGTCGCCATCATTGGTGCCCGGGAAAAGGCCCTGGGCGTTGTCGATGTCGCTCTTGGCGTGGATAAAGCCGGCGCCAGCGCTGATCTGGGCATGGTCAAGACGGCTCATGCCGGCCGGATTGCCGTAAATGGTAGTGGCATCGATCGGATTGGATGCGCGCCCGGCGTAATTGGTGCCGGCGGTGCTGGCACTTTGCTCGTTCAGCGCAAAGCCGTTGCCCAGCACGGGCACCGAAATGGTTGCGACGGCTGCCGCAAGAATGTATTTGCAACAAGTTGTTTTCATGGCTGACTCCTCCCTGCACCACACTGTTCGCCTGATTGTGCAGCTTTGCCCGGCATTTGTCACGCGGCACGCTGTTGTCCTTCGCGATGGCTGATTGCCGCTGGGATTAACAGGAGTCGTGACCGCGTTTCTTGATCGTGAAATCGTGTCCCGGCATCGCAAGAGTCGCCTACAAGTTCTAAAATGGGCTGTTTGCTATTCATTGAGGTGCCCCATGTCCGTCGTTACCCGTTTCGCCCCCAGCCCGACCGGCTACCTGCACATCGGTGGCGCGCGCACGGCATTGTATGCTTGGCTGCATGCGCGCCAAGCGGGCGGGCAGTTTCGCCTGCGCATCGAGGACACGGACCGCGAGCGCTCCACTGAACAGGCGGTGCAGGCGATTCTCGACAGCATGGCCTGGCTGGGACTGGCGCACGACGGCGAGCTGGTCTATCAAACCGCGCGTTTTGCGCGCTACCAGGCCCTCATCCAGCAACTGCTGGATGAGGGCAAGGCCTATTACTGCTATTGCAGCATCGAGGAGCTTGAAGCCATGCGCGCGCGCCAGCGCGCCGCCGGCGAAAAGCCGCGCTACGATGGCACTTGGCGGCCCATGCCCGGCAAGACCCTGCCCGAGCCGCCGGCCGGAGTCGAGCCGGTGGTGCGCTTTGCCAGCCCGCTGGCTGGCGACACCGTGATCCATGACTTGATCAAGGGCGCGGTGACGGTCGCCAACAGCGAGCTCGATGATCTGATCATCGCCCGCGCCGACGGCACGCCGACATATAACTTTTGTGTCGTGGTCGATGACCTGGACATGGGCATCACCCACGTCATTCGCGGCGATGACCATGTCAACAACACGCCGCGCCAGATCAACATCTACAAGGCGCTGGCGGGCGCCGACACGCAGCTGCCAGTGTTCGCCCACGTGCCCATGATTCTCGGCGCCGACGGCAAGCGCCTGTCCAAGCGCCACGGCGCGGTTGGTGTCATGCGCTATCGTGAACAGGGTTATTTGCCGGAAGCGCTGCTGAATTACCTGGCGCGGCTCGGCTGGTCGCATGGCGATCAGGAAATCTTCAGCATTGACGAGCTGTTGCAGCACTTCGACATCACCACCGTGCAGGGCGGCGCGGCCACGTTCGACCCGGACAAGCTGCTGTGGGTCAATCACGAGCATATCCGCAATGCCGACCCTGAGCGGGTCGCCGAGGAATTGGCCTGGCATTGCCAGCGCCTGGGCCTGGATACCCGCAATGGCCCAGCGCTTGCCGCAGTGGTGCGGCTGCAGCGCGAGCGCTGCCACACGGTGGCGGCCATGGCCGCGCAGAGCGCGTTCCTGTTTGCCGACATCACGGCTTATGATGACAAGGCGGTGGCCAAGTTCCTGCAGGAGCAGGGCCTTGCATTGCTGGCCGATGCGCGCGCCCGGCTGGCGGCGCTGGGCGAGTGGTCGCAGGCGGACATCGGCGCGGCGGTGAAGGCCACCGTGAAGGACAACAAAGTCGGCTTCGCCAAGGTGGCGCAGCCGCTACGCATTGCAGTGACGGGCTCCACCACTTCGCCGTCAATCGATCAAACGTTGGCGTTGCTCGGGCAGGCAACAACAGTGGCGCGCATCGATGCCGCGCTGGCGCAGTTCGGCTGAAGCGGGTCTTATTGCTGCATGCCGGCGGCTTGCTGGACCCAGTCGAGCAGGCCGTCGACATTGGTCCAAACATCGCGCATCTCTGCGCGATAAAGCCAGGCCTGATCCTCGCCGCCAACCCGGATGCCGTATTCGCTCAACTCCGGTTGGGGGACATGCTCTTGGACGAGCATCGGGATGATGTGTTGATTGCATTGTTGGGCGTGATGCAGAGCCTTCGTCGCGGCGGCATGATCGCCTTGCCGGTAATGCGCGAGCACCGCGCCAAAAGCAAGCTCCGGCATGAAGTCGTTTGGGTAGCGCGCGCACAAGGCCAGCATTTCCTGATCGGCACCGGCGCGCAGGTACTCGTTGGCCAGCAGTTGCCGCAGGCCGTGATTGTCATTCGGGTTCAAGCGCAGATACTGCCACATGCGTGCCTGGGCGGCCTCCTGTTCGTCATTATCGTATAGCAGCATCGTGTAGTTATGCAGCAGGCGCAGCAACGGTCGGTTGTGCATGACCAACCAGTTCAGCTCCACGTCTGCCGGCGCCTTGGCCAGCGCCTGGTCGAGAATCGCGATCGCACGCTGCAGCAGCGGCGCATAGCACAGCCGCTCGGCATCCGGCGACATCGGCTGCAGGTGCAGCGCGGTCACCAGATCGTCGATGATGTCGATGCTGTCGCCAAAAGCGGGGTTTTGCTCCAGCAATTGCAGCCAGTCCTCGGCATGTTCCGGAGCCCAGGGATCGCTATCCGCAAAGGATTCGGTATAGGTGGAGATTGGCTTGTCCGCGGGGAACAGCTCATGCCAGTGCTGCTCCAATCCATCCAGGCCGGCGGGCGCGGCGAGCACCTGCAGCGGCTCGCCCGGCTCATCGAGATCACCGTCGGCGAGACCCAGCGCCGGTTGTTCGTCGTCGCTGTCGTCTGCGGGGCCGAGGCTCGGCGCGCTGGGAGCCAACGGCTCATCGTTGCCGGATTCGTCGGTTACTGCGTAGTCAGGGACCGGGCGCTCTTGCATGTTTGCGACACAGGCAGTCAGGCGCTGCACCGCGGCAGCGTTATCTTCAGCGCCGGGAAGCGTGAGCGTCTCTTCCGGATTGGCGGCCGCGTTAGCGAGAAAGTCCAGCAACTCGGGCGGCGCGTCCGGGCGCATGCGGCCAAGCCAGAAGTCGGCGCGGTCGGAGGCTTCGCGCAGGCGCCCCTCGCCGGCGAGCAGCATGACTTCCAGCGTGCTCAGTGCGAGATGCTCGGGCGCGATCCGCTGCGCGTGCTGAAAGGCCTGCCAAGCGCCCTCGCTATCGTCCTGATCCATGCGCACGGTGGCGAGGCGCTGCCACGCCGCGGCCTGCAGCGGCGGCGATGCGTGCTCTGTGAGCTGCTGCAGCAATTGTGCTTTCTTGTCCGCATGGCCGAGGGCGAGATAGGCGTCGCACAATATGTCCAAGGCCTCTTCATGCTGCGCATCGAGTTTGTGCAGATCACTTTCGAACAGCGGTTCCAGCAGGGATTCGACTCCGTCGTGGTTCCCTGCATCCAGATATTGCTGTGCCAGGCCCAGCAGTGCCACGGGCGGGACGGCATGCACCTGCAGCGCCTGCCGCAATTGCTCGTCGTCGAGGATCTCGAGTGCCAGCAGCCAGATGTGGTCGGCCGGGATTTCCGGCAGTGGCAGATCATGGCAGCAATGCTTGTATTTAAGCCCCGAACCGCAGGGGCAGGGCGCATTGCGCTGCGGCCGCGGCAGTGGCCGTGGCCGAAAGCGATTGCTCGGCAGTGGCGTGACATTCCACACCGCGCGCGCGAGCATGACGGCGGCGCTGCGACTGGTCTCTGCCGTGCTTTCCGGCGGCATCAGGGCGGCGAGGTGCTGCGGCTCGCACATCCAGTCCACGGCACTGGCATAGTCTTCGGTCTGCAGGATATGCCTGACCAGGCCAAGCAAAATGTCTTCCATGGATGCTTTGAGTTGCTGCGCCATGATGACTCCATCGCGATGTGGGTGTGCAGGATCTGCTGCGAGGCAGGTTTTCCGGTGCAGCATGGCTTGTCAGTACAGGCAATTGCTGCATGGCTGCCCAGAATGACAGCAGGCGGCGGTTCGGGTTCCAGCGTAAATTATTTACATGCTGGTTGTCAGGTGCCTGTTCGATTGGCACCAGGTCGATGCTGCGGCAGGCAGGGGCGCTCGCCTGGCTCGAATTGAAAGTGCGGGCATGTCGCAACTGCCTCCAGTGCAATCCGTGGGGCGGATTGCCGGATCGCCGCCAGCGGGCTGGGCGATCCGGCAGCTGGACGCATGGCGGCATGCCGCGCTGTCATCCGGCGCTGGCGGCCAGGGTTTCGTTGAAGGTCTTGCTGGGGCGCATGACAGCCTTGGTTTTCTCGGCATCGGCCCTGTAGTAGCCGTCGATGTCGACCTGCTGGCCCTGCACCGTGTTCAGTTCGTCGACGATTTGCTGCTCGCTGGCGGCCAGGGATTCAGCCAGCGGCTGGAAGTGGGCGGCGAGCTGCTCGTCGTCGCTTTGCTGCGCGAGTTCCTGCGCCCAATACATGGCCAGGTAGAAATGACTGCCGCGATTGTCGAGCTCGCCGGTCTTGCGGCTGGGGCTCTTGTCGTTTTCCAGCAGCCTGCCAATGGCGGCATCCAGGGTCCGGCCGAGGATTTCGGCCTTGGGGTTGTCGTTCTTCTGGCCCATCTCCTCGAGACAGACGGACAGCGCCAGGAATTCGCCCAGCGAATCCCAGCGCAGGTGGTTCTCCTCCAGCAGTTGTTCCACGTGCTTGGGCGCAGAGCCGCCGGCACCGGTTTCGTACATGCCGCCGCCGGCCATCATGGGCACGATGGACAGCATCTTGGCGGAGGTGCCCAGCTCCATGATCGGGAACAGGTCGGTCAGGTAGTCGCGCAGGATGTTGCCGGTGGCGCTGATGGTGTCCAGCCCGCGGATCACCCGCTCCAGCGTGTAGCGCATGGCACGCACCTGGCTCATGATCTGGATGTCCAGGCCGTCGGTATCGTGCTCGTGCAGATACATCTTGACCTTGGTGATGATCTCGTTTTCATGCGGACGGTACGGATCCAGCCAGAACACCACCGGCATGCCGGAATCGCGGGCGCGGGTGACGGCCAGCTTGACCCAGTCGCGGATGGCGGCATCCTTGGTTTGGCACAGGCGCCAGATGTCGCCTTCCTCCACCTCCTGGCTCAGCAGCACTTCGCCGCTGTCGAGGTCGGTGATGTTGGCGGTGCCATCCTCGGGGATTTCGAACGTCTGGTCGTTGGCGCCGTATTCCTCGGCCTTTTGCGCCATCAGGCCGACGTTTGGCACCGTGCCCATGGTGGTCGGGTCGAACGCGCCGTGCCACTTGCAGAAGTTGATCATCTCCTGATAGATGCGCGCAAACGTGCTCTCCGGCGACACTGCCTTGACGTCCTTGAGGCGGCCGTCGGCGCCGTGCATCTTGCCGCCCTTGCGGATCATGGACGGCATGGAGGCGTCGACGATGACATCGTTGGGCGAATGGAAATTGGTAATGCCCTTGCTGGAGTCGACCATGGCCAGTTCCGGGCGATGCTCGTGGCAGGCGTGCAGGTCGGCGTGGATTTCTTCCTGCTGGCTACTCGGCAGGGTGGCAATCTTGCTGTACAGATCGGCCATGCCGTAGTTGACGTTGACGCCAAGCTCTGCGAACAGTTCGGCGTGCTTGTCGAACGCCTCGCGGTAGAACACGCGGATGCAATGGCCGAACACGATCGGGTGCGAGACCTTCATCATGGTGGCCTTGACGTGCAGCGAGAACATCACGCCGGTCTTGCGCGCGTCCTCGATCTGCTCTTCGTAGAACTTGAGCAGCGCCTGCTTGCTCATGAACATGGAGTCGATGACTTCGCGATCGTCCAGCGTCACCTCAGGCTTGAGCACGAGGGTTTCGCCGCTCTTCGTGAGCAGTTCCATCTTGACTCGACGGCCTTCGTCGATGGTCATGGACTTCTCGCCATGGTAGAAGTCGCCCGCATGCATGTGCGAGACGTGGGTGCGCGAAGCCTGACTCCATTCGCCCATGCTGTGCGGATGGCGACGCGCATATTCCTTGACTGCCTTGGGCGCGCGCCGATCGGAGTTGCCCTGGCGCAGCACCGGATTGACGTTGCTGCCGGTGCATTTGTCATAACGAGCGCGGATGTCCTTTTCCTGGTCGCTCTGCGGCTTGTCGGGATAATCGGGGATTTCGTAACCTTTGCCTTGCAGTTCGCGAATGGCGGCTTTCAGCTGATTGACCGAGGCGCTGATGTTGGGCAACTTGATCAGGTTGGCCTCTGGTGTCAAAACCAGCTGTCCGAGCTCGGCCAGGCTGTCCGGCACCTGCTGCTCTTGCGGCAGCAGGTCCGGAAACTGCGCCAGGATGCGGGCTGCCAGCGAGATATCGCTGGTCTCGACGTCTATGCCGGCGGCACCGGCAAAAGTGCGCACGATCGGCAGGAATGATGCCGTGGCAAGCGCCGGGGCCTCGTCGGTCAGGGTGTAGGTAAGCGTCGGCTTGGTAGTCATGGGCATGATTCCTTGGTTTCAGTGGTTTTCAATAAAGACGAGTTTGCGCATGCGCCAGGAGCGCAAATGCAGCCGTCCGGGCCGCCCCGGCCCAACCTGTTAGGGTATGGCCTGCATGGGCATTCTGCGTGCATCGAAACTGCTCTTAGGGCGTGTGGGAAACGTGGTGACTGCATGCATTGCACGTGCTTTATCGCAGGCAGCGCGGAGTCTGCTGCTCATGTTGCGATGCGGCAAAGATTGCTGCTGGATTCTTGTGTGCGATTTCCAGTTCATGTATAAGTGGAGTGCCTTTCAAGCCATTTACCGGTTTCTGTCGTCTGCGGCCTTGGCAGCCGGCTCCGTCTCGGGAGCTGCTGGCACCGACACCGGAGATTCAACCGCTTGGCGCATGGGGCCGATTGCCAAGGATGTCGGCACAACAATGCATGCATGCGCGCGCCGGGCAGCAACAGTTGTAAATAGAGGATTGTAACATGCGCAATTACAAGGAAGACACGAACCATGCGGCGTCATTGCTGACGCGCTTTGGCGATGCCTGGAGTGCCATCGACCCGGAAAACGTGGCCCGCCTGCGTGCCCAGAACCGCTTTCATACCGGGCTCGACATCGCCCGCTATACGGCGCGCATCATGCGCGAGGACATGGCCGCCTATGATGCCGATGCGTCCAAATACACCCAGTCGCTGGGCTGCTGGCATGGTTTCATCGGCCAGCAAAAGGCCATTTCGATCAAAAAGCATTTTGGCAGCCTCAAGGGTCGGTATTTGTATTTATCCGGCTGGATGGTTGCCGCCCTGCGCAGCGAGTTCGGCCCGCTGCCGGATCAGTCCATGCACGAAAAGACCACCGTGCCGGATCTGATCGCGGAGTTGTACAGCTTCCTCAAGCAGGCCGATGCCTGGGAGCTGAACCATTATTTCCGGGAACTGGATGCGGCCCGTGCCGCCGGCGACGAGGTTGCCGCCAAGAAGGCACAGGGCAAGATCGACAATTTCGAGACCCATGTCATTCCGATTATCGCCGACATCGATGCCGGCTTCGGCAATGAAGAGGCCACCTATTTGCTGGCCAAGAAGATGATCGCGGCCGGCGCCTGTGCCATCCAGCTCGAAAACCAGGTGTCCGATGTCAAGCAATGCGGCCATCAGGACGGCAAGGTGACGGTGCCGCATGCCTCTTTCCTGGCCAAGATCAACGCCGTGCGCTACGCCTTCCTGGAACTGGGCGTGGATGATGGCGTCATTGTGGCCCGCACCGACTCGCTGGGCGCGGGGCTGACCCAGCAGATCGCCGTCTCGCATGAACCGGGTGATCTGGGCGATCAGTACAACAGCTATCTGGATGGCGAGGAAATCAGCGATCCAGCAGACATCAATGCCTCCGACGTGGTCATCAAGCAGAACGGCAAGCTGGTGCGGCTCAAGCGCCTGGCCTCCGGCCTGTTCGAGTTCCGCAAGGGCACCGGCGAGGATCGCGTGGTGCTGGATTGCATCACCAGCCTGCAAAATGGCGCCGACCTGTTGTGGATCGAGACCTCGACGCCGCATGTCGGCCACATCAGCTCCATGGTGCAGCGCATTCGCAAGGAAGTGCCGGATGCCAAGCTGGTGTACAACAACAGCCCATCGTTCAACTGGACACTCAACTTCCGCCAGCAGGTGTTCGACGCCTGGAGCGAGGCAGGCAAGGATGTCTCCGCCTATGATCGCGACCAGTTGATGAGCCCGCAGTATGACGATTCGGAGCTGGCCCGCGTCGCCGACGACTGGACCCGCGACTTCCAGCGCGACGCTGCCGAGCAGGCTGGTGTGTTCCACCATCTGATTACGCTGCCGACGTATCACACGACGGCCTTGTCGATGGATCAGTTGGCGCGCAATTACTTCGGCGACGAAGGCATGCTCGCCTACGTGCGCGACGTCCAGCGCGAGGAAATTCGCGAAGGCATTGCCACCGTGCGCCATCAGGACATGGCCGGCTCCAATATCGGCGATGACCACAAGGAGTACTTCTCCGGCGAGCACGCGCTCAAGGCCGGTGGTGTGCACAACACCATGAACCAGTTTGGCTGAGAGCCTCGCGAACTGCGCCGGTTAGGCCGGCGCGGTCACGGCAAATGGGCAACGGGCAGCGTGGCAGCCGTCGCGCTGCCTGTTTTTTATGCCGGCGTTATTTCCGCATGGCTGAAGTCGCAGATCGCGAACCCGCGGCTTCGGCACGTCAGTCCGATCTGGGCGCCAGCATCATGGTGGCCTGCATGAGGGCGATGCTGGTGTGCTTGCCCTCGCGCTCGCCGATCACCTCGCCCTGGCACACGCTGATGGTCTTGCCGGGCTTGATCACCTTGCCCACGGTCAGGATGCGATCGCCGCCCGCAGGGCGCATGAAATTGACCTTGAACTCCACGGTGAGCACGTCGTGCTCTGCCGGCGCCAAGGTCAGCGCCGCATAACCGCAGGCACTGTCCACCGCGCTGGTGATTGCGCCGGCATGGACATAGCCATGCTGCTGGGTCAATTCCGGGCGTGGCCACAGGGCGATATGCACCTCGCCATCGGCCACGTGCACCAGTTCGGCGCCCAGCGTCTGCATCAATCCCTGGGCATTGAAACTGGCGGTAACTCTCTTTTTTGCGTCGGACATCGAGGGCTCCGGTGATATTCGGGATCCAGTGCTGCGGCTTGTGCTGCGCGCGCAGCTGAACTCACATCAGGTTAAGCAAGAATGGGTAGCGCGGTCGCGAAACAACAAATAGCAAAAGGTATTCGCCCTGACGAATGCGCCAAATCGCACCACTCAGCACGCAAGCGGCGGCTTGCGCCGCGACAAGATTGACCAAGGCGGCGCACGTCGTCAAGCGCCGCTTGCCCGCCAGCCCGCTGCTACATTAAAATAACTGTTCAAATATAGAGGTGATCATGGCGGCCACGGTTTACATTCGCAGTTCCGGCAATTTCGATCCGATTCGACTGGCGGAGACATTTCGTCTGCTGGGCGAACCGAATCGCCTGTCGCTGGTCTGTGCCTGCCTGGAGCAGGCGCGCAGCGTGCAGGATCTGGCGGCGGTGGCGGATATCTCCATGTCGCTGGCCAGCCACCACCTGCGTCTGCTGCGCTCGGCGCGGCTGCTGCGCGCGGAACGGCGCGGCAAGCAGGTGTTTTATGTCGCGGCCGATGCCCAGGTGCGGCGCGTACTGCTGGACATGACCGCGCAGGATAACGGCGCTTAGACCTTATGTCAGAACATTCTCACCACGGCCATGCGCACAGCCATGGCGGCACGCGGGTGCTGCTGTTTGCCATGCTGTTCACCATGGCCTTTGCGCTGGTCGAGGCGCTCGGCGGCTGGTGGGCGCATTCGCTGGCGCTGCTGTCGGATGCCGGCCACATGCTCACCGACAGCTCGTCGCTGGCCATCGGCGCGGTGGCAGCCTGGCTGGCGCAAAAACCAGCGTCGCGGCTGCACTCATTCGGCCTGCAACGCGCCGAAGTGTTGGGCGCGCTGATCAATGCCTTGTTCATGATCGTGGTGGTGGTGGCCATCGTGGTTGCGGCCATTGGCCGGCTGAGCCAGCCGGCACCGGTGGCCGGCATGCCGGTCATGGTAATCGCGCTGATTGGTCTGGGTGTGAACATGGCTGTTGCCGCCGTGCTCATGCGCGGCGAGCAAACCCTGAATGTGCGCGGCGCGTTGTTGCACGTGTTTGGCGACATGCTCGGCTCGGTGGCGGCGCTGATCGCCGGCAGTGTCATCCTTTTAACCGGCTGGACGCCGATCGACCCGTTGTTGTCGCTGCTGGTGAGCGTCCTGATCAGCATTTCGGCCGTGAACCTGCTGCGCGAAGTCATCAACGTGCTCATGGAAGGTGTGCCGCGCAACTTGAATGTGGCTGAGGTTGGCGATGCGCTGGCCGCCGTCGACGGCGTGCAGGCGGTGCATGATCTGCACGTCTGGAGCCTGTCTTCGCAGCAGCAGGCGCTGGCCGCCCATGTCGAGATCACGGATTTGTCCGATTGGTGCCGGATTTTGCCGCAATTGCAGCGCCTGTTGGCCGAGCGCTTCGCGATCACCCACACCACGCTGCAGCCGGAAGACCAACACACGGTCGCGGCCTGCCTGCGCGATATCGACTGCGGTTTGTCGGCTTAAACAGGCGCCGTTGCTGCAGCGCCGTGTCGACACGCGGGCGGCTGGCGTACGTCAGTTGCTGTTGCGGGTGGTGTCATTCTTGCACTGATGGGTCAGGCACTCGCCATAAAGCACGAGTGTATGTTTGGATAAATCGAAGCCGGAGCGCTGCGCAACGGCGCGCTGGCGCTCAGCGATCTCGCTGTCGAAGAATTCCTCGATGCGCCCGCACTTGACGCATACCAGATGATCATGCGGGCCCTGGTTCAGCTCGAACAAGGCGTGGCCATCCTCGAAGTGATGGCGGATGACGAGCCCGGCATCCTCGAACTGCGACAACACGCGGTAAATGGTGGCCAGCCCAATGTCTTCGTCGTCGTTCATCAGCTTGCGATAAACATCTTCGGCAGACAAATGGTCGGCTTTGTTCTCCTGCAGGATTTCGAGGATTTTCAGCCGGGGTAGCGTTGCCTTGAGTCCGGCTTTGCGCAACTCGCTGGTTTGCATGATCGATACCTCGGATATGTTCGGTGGCGGCCTAGCGCACGTATTGCAGTGCCTGCCCAGTGCAGCCTTGGCTAAGTTTACCCTCATGATACGCCAATTGGCCAGACACGAACGTGGCCTGGATGCGATTGTTGAATACATGCCCGGCAAACGGCGTCCAGCCGCACTTGGAGTACAGGGGCTCGAATTCGACCGCGGTCGGCTGCTGCAGATCGACCAGCGTCAGGTCCGCCCAATAGCCTTCGCGAATATAGCCGCGCTCGGCAATGGCATAGCGTTCGGCCACGTTGTGCGCGGTTTTCTCCACCAGCTGTTCCAGCGTCAGCCGGCCGTCCTTGACGTGATCCAGCAGCGATGGCAGTTCATGCTGCAACAACGGCAGGCCCGATGGCGCCTGGAAATAGCCGGCCTGCTTCTCGGCGAGCAGATGCGGCGCATGATCGCTGGCCAGGATGTCGATGCGCCCGTCCGCCACCGCCGCCCACAGTGCTGCGCGATCCGCGGCGCTCTTGATGGCCGGATTGCATTTGATCAGCGTGCCCTTGTCTGCATAATCGCTGTCAGCGAAGAACAGGTGATGGGCGCAGACCTCCGCGGTGATTTGCTTGCCGGCCATGGGTCCGGGCTCGAACAAGGCCATTTCCTCGGCCGTGGTCAGGTGCAGGATCTGCAGCTGGGTGCCGTGCCGGTGCGCCAGCTCGATCGCCTGCTGCGACGAGCGCAGGCAGGCCTCGCGCGAGCGAATCCGCGGATGTTCGCGCATGGGCACGTCTTCGCCGTACCGGGTCCGCGCGCGCTGCTCGGCGGCCTCGATCATCGGCGTGTCTTCGCAGTGGGTGATGACCAGCACCGGCGCGTTGGCAAAAAGCTGGTCCAGCGTCGCCTCGTCGTCCACCAGCATGCGCCCCGTGGAGGCGCCCATGAAGACCTTGATGGCGGCCACCAGCGACGTGTCCAGGGCCTTGATGGCTTCGATGTTGTCGTTGGTGGCGCCGAAATGAAAGCCGTAGTTGGTGCTGGCGCGCCCGCGGGCCAGCTCGTGCTTGGCGACGATGGCAGCATGATCCGTGGTCGGCGGCTGCACGTTGGGCATGTCGATGATGCTGGTGACGCCGCCGGCCACAGCGGCGGCGGATTCGCTCGCCATGTCGGCCTTGTGCGTCAGCCCCGGCTCGCGGCAATGCACGTGGCTGTCGATCATGCCCGGCAGCAGCACGCGCCCGGCGGCATCGAGCACTTCGGCATTGGCCGGCGCCTTGATGCCGGCGCCCAGCTGCTCGATGCGTCCGTTTTGCACCAGCAGGTCGCTTTCCGTCTGCCGGCCTTCGTTGACGATGCGGGCGTTGGTAATCAGGTAGTTAATCATGCGAAGGTCACTTCAGGCAATTGCGGCACGAAGTCGGGGCGCAGTTACGGCGCTTCGATGCCGCGGTCGGGCAGCATCATCGGGATGCCGTCATCGATGCGGTACAGGGTATGGCCATCGACCGTCAGCAGCGCCTCGTCGAGGAGCGACTCGACCTGGCTGCCGTCCACATACCGAGCCTCGCCGGCGGCAATCGCGGTATTGACCCGCGTTAGCATCTCGGCATCCGCAGGTTGCAGCGCAGCGCCGCTGACCGGGCAGACCAGAAAGTTGAGTAATGCTTTATCCATGGCAGCAAAGAATGGCAGGGCAGGCGCTGATTTTAGCACTTGCACGGCGGGTAACTTTAGTTGACCGGCAATTTGACACTGATCCAGCCGTTCAGATGCGCTACGGTGTTG
>Ga0079226_10002297_pt1 | contig 14724 bp, 18 predicted proteins | sample Poulit2014_FD_76345 | JGI IMG/M metagenome (GOLD analysis project Ga0079226, IMG submission 76345) | Agricultural soil microbial communities from Georgia to study Nitrogen management - Poultry litter 2014 | ecosystem: Environmental > Terrestrial > Soil > Agricultural land | place: USA: Georgia... | reverse complement strand
TTTGATTGACGCTTTCATAAATAAAGAAGGTTGAATCTCCGAGCTTTAGAAATTCAACCTTCTTTTAATTAATATTAAATCTATTCTTTTAACCGTAAATATTTATATTAAGCTTCTTCGTTTTTCTCTTCTGATGATTGAGCATTTTTATCAGGGATGACCTCATCAGTTTCTTCATAAACTTTCATCACAGCATCCTGTATTTCCTGTCTCATCTCTGAATTAATTGGGTGTGCGATATCTCGGAATTCACCATCTGGTGTACGTTTACTTGGCATTGCGACGAATAGACCTGTGTTGCCTTCGATTACACGTAAATCATGTACAACAAATGATTCATCTAAAGTGATTGAAACAAGCGCCTTCATTCTTCCATCTGTTTGTATCTTTCTAAGTCTTACATCTGTCACTTTCATGTAGTGAGCCCCCCTAGTATCTCTTTGTTAGAAGCTTAACAAGTTCATCAAAAATTATAAATCCTTACTTCACTTTTGCTATTAATTCTATTTCTACTTTGACATCTTTAGGCAATCTTGCTACTTCAACACAACTTCTCGCAGGTTGGTGTTGATCAAAGTATTTACCGTAAATTTCATTTATATTTTGAAATTCATTCATATCAGCAATAAAAATAGTAGCTTTTATAACTGAATCTATATCTGATCCAGCTTGATCTAGTACAACTTTTAAATTTTCTAAGACTTGTGTAGTTTGTTCTTTTACATCATCACTGACAATTTCTCCATTTAAATTTAATGGAATCTGTCCAGATGTGAATACTAGACCGTTTACTTCAGTCGCATGTGAATATGGCCCCAATGCTTCTGGTGCTTTGCTTGTATTAATCGTTTTCATGATGTCGTAATCGCTCCTTTAAGAAAATTTAGTTAAACTGTTGCCTTTCTCCACTTTAAATTCCTGATTGTATTCATCTACATCAGACAATCTAACTAAGGAAGTATAATCTTCAATTAATCTTTGTTTAACTTCTTTTGATTCTACAAGTACTGATACCCCTTTAACATGTGCTTTAAACTCGTTCATTAAATTCATCACACCATTAATAGATCCACCAGCACGCATGAAGTCATCAACTACCAATACATTAGAATTTTCAGGTAGTGTTCTCTTAGAAAGAACCATCGTTTCTATTTTTCGTGATGAGCCGGATACATAATTAATAGATACAGTAGACCCTTCAGTCACTTTATTGTCTTTACGTATAACGACCACTGGTAAGTTAAGCACGTTGGCTACTGAGTTGGCGAGAGAGATACCTTTAGTAGCAATCGTCACAATTGCATCCAATTCTTCGTCCATATAAAGTGTCGCAATTAACTTTCCTACTCGATTTAGCAATGTCGGGTTCCCCATCAAATCAGATAAGAACAAATAGCCACCTGGTAGTAAACGATCTTTCTCTTGAAGATGCTCGATAACTTCATCGATAACTTCACTCGCTTCAGCTTTACTCATCTCTGGTTTATATGTCACACCGCCACTCGCTCCTGCAGTTGTAATTACTGTTCCTAGTTTTTCTTTTTGAAATGTAGTTTTAATAATTTGAACATCTTCACTTATAGATGATTTCGCTTGTTTGAATTTTTGCACAAAATAAGTCAAGGGTATCAATTTATTGGGGTTATTCATTAAGTATTGTGTCATATAGACAATTCGTTCACTTCTTTTATAGCGCATTTAAATCATCCCTTCCCGCTATCCTAATAATCTTACAATATATACTTCATTACAACAGCCATTGACTGCATTGTAAACATGTCTTGCTTGACGTTCTTTTTGTGTTAGCGCGTAAACAGTTGGACCGCTGCCACTCATTACAGCACCATCTGCACCATTTTCCAACATATTTTCTTTTATTTTTATAATCTCAGTATGCACTTTACCCGAGACAGGTTCCAATCGGTTTGAAAGACTTTTGCAAAGTAATCCATAATCTCCTGAAATCAAAGCTGACTCACACGCCTTTGTATCCACATGGTGCGGCTTTTTTAAATCTAACTTTTTGAAGATGCTTGGAGACGATATACCTAAATCCGGCTTTGCCACCACAACCCATGCTGATGGCGGCTTATTCAGAAAAGTGATACTTTCACCTTTCCCTCTGCATAAAGCAGTTTTACCATAAATACAGAAAGGGACATCAGTGCCTATCTGAATACTCAGCTCACATAGCTCTTCTAATGGTCTATTCAAACCATACAGGCGATTCATCCCTCTCATCGTAGCTGCAGCATCAGTAGAACCTCCTGCAAGGCCTGCTGACACCGGTATATTTTTATCTATAGTGATTGTAATACCTTGTTCTAAATTATAAGTTTTTTTCATTAACTCTGCAGCTTTATACGCTAAGTTTTTACTATTGGAGGGGACGTAGGTTTGCTCAACATCAATGACAATTTTTTTGTCATTGCGTAATTCAAATGACAAACGATCATTTAAATCAATCGTGGTCATAATCATTTCAACTTCATGAAAACCATCATCTCGTTTAAAGAGTGTGTCCAACGTTAAATTAATTTTAGCTGGCGCTGTTTCATAAATCATATTCCCACCCTCTTCCAATTCGATATGGTAATAAAATGATTTTAACATATTGTTAGAGTAGCATTGTTCGTTTTTTAAACTTATTTTCGGTATTTTGTTAAAAAATATTTATTATTATCCATATAACTATATCGAACAACAAACCATTTCTTAATTTACTATTCTACAATATAGTTCATTACTGTTAAAATTAAATCTATTTCCTGTAAAAATTGCAATATAAAAAAGGTATGTTGGCGAAACTATACCAACATACCTTTTATTTACTAATATTAATATTAAAGTTTAAATTAAAAAGTAAGCTCGCAAGAGGCAAACTTTATGTAATATCACTTTTATTTAGTGTGCAATTGCTTCTTGATGTTTATCATCTTCAAAAGAAACCTGGACGTTTTCCGTTAAAACGTCTGCGTATGTATAAGATACACGCTCAAAATTATAAATCTCTTGATCCAGCTCGACAATAAAAACAGAAGGGTACGTTTCTTTTAACACACCACTACGCTCAATTGTTTTCTTACGACCACCATTCGCTCTAAGTAAGATTCGGTTTCCTAATTGACAATCAAGTGAATTTTTGATGTCTCCAATAGATTTTGGCATATTGCTCCACCTCGCTACAAGTTGTATAATAACACAAATAACGGTGTTTTGTCAAATAAAACATCAATTTTATCAATGTAACCCCAGCTTGTCAATAATTTAAAATGCTAATTCTGTGAAATTTTTCAATTCATTATATAATTTTGCATATTCTTTTATAGAAAGCGTTTCTCCACGTCTTCTTGGATCTATACCACTTGTTTCCAACCAATTTTTTATTAATTCTTTATTGGCTTTTCCATCTACGAATAAACTTTGGTAATTATTGCTTATTGTTTTTCTTCTTTGGCTAAATGCAGCCTTTGTCATTTTGAAGAACTTTTCTTCATTATCTACTTCTACTGATGGTGCATCACGCTTCATCAATTTTACTACAATTGAATCTACATTAGGCGGTGGCAAGAAGACCGTTTTCGGCACTGTTAACACTTTACTTGTTTCAGTATAGTATTGAGCAACAATTGAAAGCGATCCGTAAGCTTTGGTACCGACTTGTGCATTCAGTCTTTCCCCGACTTCTTTTTGCATCATAACCACATACCCATCAATTGGTAAAGATTGTTGCATTAAATTCAATAATATAGGTGTCGTTATATAATATGGCAAGTTTGCTACTACCATTATGTTATCACAATCCGCTAAATGCGTTTCGACGTAGTGCGCAATATCTGCTTTTAAAATATCTTCATTTATTACTTCAACATTATTATATGATCCCATTGTATCTTGTAGTACTGGAATTAAGCGTTGATCGATTTCAAATGCTATTACTTTCTTAGCATTTTTAGCTAATTGCTCTGTGAGTGATCCCATACCTGGGCCAATTTCTACGATGCCTGTATTTTCACTTATATCACTCGCATCAATAATTTTTTGTATAATATTAACGTCAATTAAGAAGTTTTGTCCTAAACTTTTCTTGAAGTTAAATCCGTATTGATTAAGCAAAGCTTTTGTACGCGATGGTGTCGCAATATCTTTAATATCCATTTACGATTCACTTCCTTCATTTTCACTCAATGCATTTCTTACATCTTCTTCTGAATAGCCAAAGGCATTGAGCTTATTAATTAATTGCTTGCCATTAGAATGACCGATATGTAATTTACGGCCTAGTATTTCTCGTTTCCTGCGTGCATCTTTACCTATAATCAACCCAAGGTCAATTAAGACGTCTTTACTAATCGACTCGTGTCCTTCTTCAAATGGCGTACTCACATTCATCAAAGATTCTTTAATATCATCAAGTTGTGCATGTTCTACACCTATTTTGCCTCGCTTACTTTTGGCTTTTTCTCTATCAATATACGCATGTTTAACGCCTGGTATGTGTTTTTGAATCGTGTTTCGGATTTTATCACCCGGGAAATCCGGATCAGTTAACACAATCACACCTCTTGTTTCAAACGCTTGTGAGATAACACTCAATGTTTGTTGATTAATGGCGCTACCATTTGTTTCAATCGTATCACATTCTACAGCTCTTTTAACACGTTCTGTATCGTCTCTGCCTTCTACTACAATAAATTCATTTATCTTCATTTATTGTTACACCTTTCATCACTTTAATTCGGTTTTAGATAAAAATAAAAAAGGTATCGGTGTAAATAATGAGAATTACTTAGTATTTACTCTATGAACTAAGTCATATTTCAGACCGATACCTTTTTGTCATATGTCTATTCTTTTAATTTAAATAATCGTTCAGCATTTACTGTCGTTTGTTTGCAAACTTCTTCATAGCTCACGTCACGTAGCTCTGCGATCTGTTCTGCAACCAACGTGACACGTGCTGGTTCATTTCTCTTACCACGATATGGATGTGGCGATAAAAATGGTGCATCAGTTTCTACTAACAGTTTATCAAATGGAACGTGTTTTGCTACTTCTTTAGGTTGTTTTGCATTCTTAAAAGTTACTGGTCCACCTAAAGAGACATAGAAATTCAATTTATTTATTACATCATCCGCGATTTCAGGAGAAGCACTGAAACTATGCATAATACCGCTAATTTCCTCAGCATGCTCCTCTTTAAGAATATCTACACAATCTTGTGTCGCTTCTCTATTATGAATAATGATTGGTAAATTGACACGTTTAGCCAATGCGATTTGCTTTCTAAATAGTGCTTGTTGTACATCTTTAGGTGATTTATCCCAATGGTAATCTAAACCAGTCTCACCAATACCAATTATTTTAGGATGCGCTGCAAGTTTTTCGATCCAGTCTAAACGTTCCTCTGTGCAATCAATCGCATCTACAGGGTGCCAACCAATAATGCCATAGATAAACTCATATTGATCAATGAGTTCCATCGTACGTTCAATAGTTGGCGTGTCAAAGCCCACGACAAACATGCGATCTACACCACTTTCTCTTGCACGTTCAATGACTTCTTCTAAATCTTCATCATATTGGTCTGCATTTAAATGAACATGTGTATCGATTAGCATCTTATTATCGCTCCCTCAATTTGTGATTATTTAATTATCGCACCATTTGGAATCGCGTTTGGTAAACTTACAAGTGTTAGCACGCCATCTTTTTCAGCAGATAAAATCATACCTTCTGATTTTCTACCCATTAATTTAGCTGGTTTTAGATTTGTGACAACTGCCACTTTTTTACCAATGATATCTTCTGGCTCGTAATATTTAGCTATGCCTGAGACGATTTGGCGTTGTTCATTATCTAAATCAACTTGGATTTTCAATAATTTATCAGATTTTTTAACATTTTCAGCGTCCATAATCGTAGCAGCTTTAATTTCTACTTTATCAAAATCTTTAATATCAATTTGTGCTTTACTTTCTACTTCTTCTTCCACTTCTTCTGCAACTTCTTCAGCTTTATCTGGCTGCATAGATTGTTTGATATGTGCAATTTCTACCTCACTATCTAAACGTGGGAAGATAGGTTGTGGCTTGTTAATCACAACAATTGGTTCAGTTAAGGCGCCATATGTTTCGACACTCTCTAACTCATATAATTCAGGTGAATTAATATTCAACTGCTCGAAAATTTGTTTTGGTGCATGCGTAAGGAATGGTCTTAATAACACTGCAATGATGCGAATGTTTTCTACTAAATGTGCCATTACATTACCAAGCATTTCTTTTTGAGTATCATCCTTAGCTAATACCCATGGTGATGTTTCATCAATGTATTTATTTGTACGACTAATAAATTTCCAAACCGTCGATAGTGCGACTGAAAACTGTAAATCATCCATATTTTCATGAAATGTCTTCACTGTATCTATTGCCATTTCTTCCATATCTTTGTCCAATTCATGTTTCGGACCTTGATATGCTGGCAACTCGCCATCGAAGTATTTATTAACCATGGAAATCGTACGATTAACTAAGTTACCCAAGTCATTCGCTAAATCATAATTTGTACGTTCAACAAAGCCTTCAGGTGTAAATACGCCATCAGAACCAAATGGTAATTCACGCATTAAATAATAACGTGTAGCATCAAGACCATAACGATCTATCAATACATTAGGGTCAACGACATTTCCTTTAGATTTACTCATTTTACCATCTTTCATAAGAATCCAGCCGTGAGCAAAGACTTTCTTAGGAAGAGGTATATCTAATGCCATTAATAAGATTGGCCAAATAATTGAGTGGAAACGTACAATTTCTTTAGCCATGATATGAATATCTGCTGGCCAATATTTTTTGAATAAATCATCATCATCTGATAAGTAGCCTAATGAAGAAATATAGTTTACAAGTGCATCAATCCACACGTAAACAACGTGTTTAGGGTTGGATTTAACATGGATACCCCAATCAAATGATGTACGTGACACTGCTAAGTCTTCTAACCCTGGTTTAATAAAGTTGTTTATCATTTCATTTTTACGTGAAGGCGGTTGAATAAAGTCTGGATTTTCATCATAAAATTCTAATAAGCGATCTGTATATTTAGATAAATTGAAGAAATAACTTTCTTCTTTGACTAATTCTACTTCATGCCCAGAATCTGGGCTCTTACCTCCTACAATTTCACCGTTTTCAAACACTGGATCTACTAATTGCGTCTCAGTGTAGTATGTCTCATCGGGCACTGAATACCAGCCTTCATATTCCCCTAAGTAAATATCTTCTTGTGCTAATAGACGTTCGAATATTTGTTGCACTACTTCTTTATGACGTTCTTCTGTAGTACGAATAAAATCGTCATTTGAGATTTCTAATTTACTCCATAAATCTTTAATTCCAGCAATCATTCCATCCAAATATTCTAATTCAGATTTTCCAGCTTTGTGTGCTTTTTCTTGTATTTTTTGACCATGTTCATCAGTCCCAGTTAAATAACGAACATCATAGCCTTGCATTCTTTTATAACGTGCGATTACATCACCAGCTGTTGTTGTGTATGCATGACCGATATGCAAATTCCCGCTCGGATAATATATTGGTGTAGTGATATAAAATGTTTCTTTCGCCATTAATGTTCCTCCTCGTTTCCTACGCTTTAAATATAACTAAATTCATGTTTGTCTTCAATGAAACAGATATACGTTTTCATTTCTTTTTCTATAGTAATCATTTGTAAAAATGATATGGATAGCTTACTATTCACATCAAATATTGATGACTCAAAACTTCTTAAATTTTAATATGATTAATAATCTCTATCTTATCTACATTACCATAAATCACGCGTATTATGGGAGTTTTTCTGCTCATTTTTATTGAATAAATTTGATTTTAACCCATTACTGTGAGTCACTGGATTTTAAAACCTTTGCCCATAATTGATTCGCTTCTTATATCCACATTATCTTAAACTTCATGATAAATATCATAAACGTCCCCTGTCTTCATGTGACGCATTTCAGCCACTTGCTTAATAGCTGCTTTCGGCTTCATATTTTGATTTATATAATAATCTACATGTGCTTGTATCGTCATATCTTCAAACCATGAGGTATCTTTTTCAGCAGATGCACCTTCAATAATTATCACAAACTCACCTTTAGTTGGAATATGATTTTCATTGATTTGATTTAATAACACACCAACTTCACCTGTGACTATTTGTTCGAATTTTTTAGTTAATTCTCTTCCTAGAGAAACATTTCTATTCGCGTCTACTTTTTCGATGGTTTTCAATGTTTCTTTTACACGGTACGGAGATTCATAAATAATCAATGTACTATCTTCAAACATACGTTGTTCTAAAATATCAACTTTTTGCTTTTCTTTCCTTGGTAAAAATCCTAAAAATGTATAAGTGAACGATGGTAATCCGCTTGCCATTAATGCAGTTAGTCCCGCGTTAGGTCCAGGCACCGTTTCCACACGGATGTCTTTTATTCTTGCTGCAACTACAAGTTCGTATCCTGGATCACTTATTAATGGCAATCCTGCATCTGATACAAGTGCAATACTTATACCTTGCTGTAATTGCTCTATAAGATAATCCGTTTGTTGTTCTTTATTATGATCATGATATGATTTCAAAGGTGCTTGAATGTCATAACGTGCGCACAGTTTTCTAGTTATTCTTGTATCTTCACAAGCAATCATATCCACTGACCTTAATATGTCTACTGCTCTATACGTAATGTCTGCTAAATTCCCAATGGGAGTACCCACTAAATACAGTGTCGTCATCACTTATACCTCACTTATTAATACTAATTTTTGTTTCCTAGAATATGTTTTAATTTCATACTCTCGTTTCAAAGCTTCTGATTTTGTATCGAACACTTCTTGATAAACTAATTCTACCGGACGTCTTATTTTAGTATATTTAGCGCCTTGTCCTTTGTTATGTGTAGCCACTCTTTTTTCTATATCTTTTGCATAACCTGTATATAGACTTCCATCTTTACATTTAACAATGTATATATAATGTTTATCCATAATATACTTCTCTCATTTCTCTCGTATAAGTACCATTACTATTATATATATAAAATGGTGTTTGAATATCTAAACCTTGATTGCCACCTTTCCTACCTTCAACGACAATTGTTTGTGCCACTTTACCTTGTTTGCTATAAATAAAATAAAGCTTCTTAGGTTCTATTTGATAAGCTCTCATATAACTTAAGACATCCATTAGACGTTCCGCGCGATGTACCATTACAAAACGTCCACCTTGCTTCAACAAATGCCTAGCTGCAAAACAACAATCTTCTAATGTACACATTATCTCATGCCTTGCTATCTTATGTGCATCTTTTTGGTGTTGATGTTCTTGGTTCGATTTGAAATAAGGTGGGTTACAAGTAACAAGACTGTATTGGGAAGGTTTAAAATATTTATGTGCTTCTTTCAAATCCATATGATACATACGAATTCTACTTTCTAAATGATTATGTACAATACTTCTTTTGGCCATATTTACAAGTTGTTCTTGTATTTCAATCCCATCTATCACTTGTTGTCCTTTATCAGAAAGTAGTAATGGTATAACACCATTACCAGAACACAAATCCAGAATAGTATCTTGCTTTTTTACTTTTGTAAAATGTCCAAGTAGTAAAGCATCCGTTGAAAATGAAAACACATCATCGTTTTGAATAATTTCTAACTTTTCTTTTATTAAAAAATCTAACCTTTCATTCTCCATATTCATACTTATAATATCCTCCCAAAAAAGGATGAAACGGCGATGCTTAATAACCAAGCCTATCGCTACATCCCATCCTTAATCGCATTTCATCCATATTGTTTTCTAGGCAATTCATTTTGTTATCATTCACTCAACACTTCTAAACAGAATAAACAATCGTCACCTTTTCTATGTTTTCCAAATAACTCTCCATTGCAAATATGAAACCCTTCTTTATAGAGCATAGCTAAATTATCTTTACTACGAAGTGGTCGTTTGTAAGGTGCTTTTTTATCACGCCCTACTATCTTAGGCTTTTCTTCTTTATCAATTAAAGTTTTTAAATTTTCATTTTCTATTTGTAGAGCTACATTTTCTTCTATAAGTTCAACAGTAAGATTTTTTAAATTAACCATATCTCCATTGATTTGATTAATATTCTCTTCCAAATGTGCTAATTTTTCAAATATGTCGCTTCGGTTCAATGTTTAAGGGCCTCCTAATTTAAAGCTTCTAATTCTTCCATCTTGTATTCTAAAGGTTGCTCTAAACCTTCTACTTTAATTTGCATCGAAACGTCTAAAATATTTAGCCCTATCACTTTACCATTACCTTCAGGTGTTTCAATCTTATCGCCAACATCCGGTAGCTGTGCACGTGCTTCTTCATAATAGTCATTTTCATATTTAAGACAGCACATCAAACGACCGCATGCTCCTGAAATTTTAGTTGGGTTCAGCGAAAGATTCTGATCCTTAGCCATTTTAATAGATACAGGTTCAAAATCCCCCAAAAATGTTGAACAACATAAAGAACGACCACATGGACCAATACCGCCTAATAATTTCGCTTCATCTCTTACACCAATTTGTCTCAATTCAATACGTGTTTTTAGCTTTTGTGCTAAGACTTTCACGAGTTTTCTAAAGTCTACACGTTCATCCGAAGTGAAATTATATATGATTTTTGATTTATCTAAAGTAAATTCACAATTGACTAAACGCATTTCTAAATTTTGTTGTTGAATTATTTCTTTGCATAAAGTCAAAGCTTCTTTTGCAGCTTGGTCATTTTCCTCGTACTTTACTAAGTCCTCATCTGTAGCAACACGTACTATTTCTTTTAAAGGTAATGTCACATCTTCATCTGCAACATTTAGTGGACCATACTTTACACGTCCCATTTCTATACCTCGTTTTGATTGTACTACTACCCAGTCTCCTACATTTAAATTAAAACGTTTCGGTGAATAATATTCCATTTTGCCTGATTTTTGAAAATCAATACCTACTACATTTTGCATCATTAATTCACCCCTTTTATTACAATTTGCTCAAACACTAAAGTTGGATTCACGTTTTGATTCAACTTTTTATGTGCTTCTGTTATTTGATCATACATCAAAATGATCTGATTATATGTTAACTTTTTTGTATATTCTTGTATATCTGCTTGTAAATCCTGATATATTGCTTCGTTGCTCATACCTACTTTAGCATGCATGACGTCTTCAAAGAAACCGTTAACTGCTGCCAATGCGAGTAATTGTAATCGTCTATTTTTGGCATGTTTTAATAAATCTACAATAGCTATTAATGCCATAGAGCGGTTTGTTAAAAGCAGTTGACACCATTTAACTATACTTTTACGCAATGCCATTAAATCTGCTTCCTCTTTCAGCGTAGCTGCTGTTTCAACTTGTGTCGTATATGTACTTAATAGCTCAGCCACTGGACGAGAAATTTCACGTTCTACTAATCTATCAATAAATTTAGCTTTATTAATAGGTTTAAAATAAACATGTTGGCATCTTGAATGTATTGTATCTAATATTTGTTCTGGTTTCGTAGTTAATAAAATAGCAATAGTATTTTCAGGAGGTTCTTCTAAAAACTTTAAAATGCTATTTTCACCTTGCACAGTCAATTTTTCGAAGGATTCAATAATATATACTTTATAATCACCTTCAATTGGAAGTTGATTCATATGATGTACTAATTGTTCTATTTGGTCTTTCTTTATTGTAGTCTCTTCAGAGGATATATACATAAAATCAGGATGATTAAATGTTTCTACCTTTAACTGACATTGATTGTCTTGATTACATAAAATAAGCTTCGTAAAATCAATAGCGACTTGTTGCATTGTCTGACCATCATCACCCTCAAACAAATAAGCATGTGACAACTTATTTGATTGATACGCTTTCGTCAGCCTTTCTCGTTCATCCATTAGAAAGTTACTCCTTTATATAAAAAGGCTGCTTACATATAGTGGCCCTGCAAAGTACATTTCATAAGGGCCCATGGGCATGTCCTTTTGCTAAAATGTAATTTGAGAGGCTACCATATTAAGCAACCATGATTTTAGAATTGATGGAAAGTTTCAACAGGCATTACAAATACCGTTGCGCCTCCAACTTCTACTTCGACCGGGTACGGTATATAAGAATCAGCACTACCACCCATAGGTGTAATAGGTGATACAAGTTGCTCTCTGTTACCACACGTATCGTTAATAACTTTCAACATTTCATCTACGCGATCATCTTCAACACCCGATAAGAATGTCGTGTTGCCAGCTTTTAAAAATCCACCAGTAGTTGCAAGTTTCGTTGCTCTAAAATTATGTTTAACAAGTTTCTCTGATAGTTCTTGACTATCTTGATCTTGTACAATTGCTATAATCATTTTCATACTAAACACCTCTTCCCCGTATTATATCATAATTTTTCTAAGTATTCGGTGATAGATTTATATGTTGCATTCACCACTTCTTCTATACTTTGATCTGCGTTAATTACAATGAAGCGTTCAGATTCATTATGAATAATTTTTTTGTAACCTTCAACTACTTTCTCGTGGAATTTTACATCTTCTTGATCTAAACGATTTTGATTTCTTTGGTTTTTTAATATACGGTCACGCCCTACTTCAACACTTACATCTAAATAAATCGTCCTGTCTGGGTATAAACCATTGATTGCAAATTCATTAATAGATCTGACTTCTTCTATTCCTATACCCCGTGCGTAACCTTGATAAGCTAACGAACTATCAATATAACGATCACATAGCACTAACTTATTGTTATCCAATGATGGGATAACTTTGCCCATAAGGTGCTCCCGTCTTGAGGCTGCAAATAGTAACGCTTCAGTTCGCTCATCCATGTCATCGCCTTCAAGTAATAGTTCACGTATTTGTTCTCCAGTTTGAACACCACCAGGTTCTCTAGTGAGCACAACATCATAATCTGTTTCCAATATTTTCGCCACTTGTTGAATGACTGTTGTTTTACCCGAACCTTCAGGGCCTTCAAAAGTTATAAAAGCTGTCATTTTATTCATCCTTAATTTCTATTTTATAATTTTTAATACCTTCAACTCTGATATGATTATCATACCAATAATTCATTAATTCTATCATATTTTCCGTTATTTTTTCGCCTTTAAACATAACAGGGATGCCCGGTGGGTATGGGACTATATGTGTTGCTAACGTTTGATTATTAGATTGATTAATCGGTACACTCCGGGTTTTTTCTATTTCACCGGCTTGATATATGCCTTGCTCTGTTCTAACTCCAGAAATGTTTTCCTTTTTGGTCACTCTTACTTCAAGTTTAATTTGATGTATTTTTTCTATTAATAAATCAAATGGATATTGATCGTCTTTGTGCCACAATGGCAAAACGAATAACACCTGATAGTTATCAGCTAGTTCAATATAAATATCTTTATCTTCAAAACACTTCTGCAGTTCAAATCCAGTGTAGCCACTACAACGTAAATTCAACTTTAAAGGGTCTTCAACTGAAACAATTTCTATCCCTATTTCTGTTAATACTTGAATTAATTCACTTCTCTTTTCAAAAAAGAGTGTACTATCATAATGTTGATAAAATTGATGGGCCAATTCTAGACTTGTCATAAACAAGTATGAAGGACTTGAAGATTGGAAATAAGATAAATATTTAATAACTTTTTCTCTATGAGCCGCGTTTTTATGAATAAATAGAATAGAACTCATCGTTAGTGAAGGTAATGATTTATGGTAGGATTGAACTACATAATCCGCTCCCATATTTAAAGTAGAATTTGGAAAACCTTCCAAATCAAAATGAGCACCATGTGCTTCATCAACTAAAACAGGTACATTTTGGCTTTTCAATTGTTTAATAGCAGAGGATACGTTAAAACATTCCCCGTAATAATTAGGATAGGTAAATACAGCAAGTTTAGTTTGTCGTACTTGAGAAAGTAATGTGCTCACTTTGGGTCCCAAATATTGATTTGTTTCTTTACTCATATCCATTTCAAGTAATTTGCATTTTTCTCCTGATATATCCAGGCCATGAAATACAGATTTATGTGAATTCCTTACTAAAGAAAAATACCCATTTTGTCCTGAGAAGCTTTGTATAACCGATAAAATTCCTGATGTAGTACCATTTACTAGGTAATAAGCATCATAATCAGGATGTTTCTCTATCATTTCCATGCTATCCAATAATATTTCTTCAGGGTGATGTAAATCATCCAATTCTGTAATCTCAGTCATATCCATTTTAAAGTTCAATTGATCTAAATTACCAATTGTCATATTTTTATGCCCAGGTACATGCATTGAAATTGGGTTTCTTTTTAATATTTCATAAAGTTTGTTAGTTAATGGTAATTTCATCTATATCCTCGCTTTTCAAGCAATTATTCCGTCTGTTTTCATCCTATACATTTTAACATATATATCATTTTTTTATATTGGAAAATGTTACCTATCCTATAATGAATTTTTTTCAATGCATCTCTATTATTTTTAAATTCTAAAATAGTTCTTTAAAGTCAAACTCCTTTTTCGCACAAAAAAAGAGACCCTTTCGGGTCCCTGATTGCCTGGCAACGTCCTACTCTTGCGGAACGTAAGTCCGACTACCATCGGCGCTAAGGAGCTTAACTACTGTGTTCGGCATGGG
>Ga0079226_10002295_pt1 | contig 14730 bp, 9 predicted proteins | sample Poulit2014_FD_76345 | JGI IMG/M metagenome (GOLD analysis project Ga0079226, IMG submission 76345) | Agricultural soil microbial communities from Georgia to study Nitrogen management - Poultry litter 2014 | ecosystem: Environmental > Terrestrial > Soil > Agricultural land | place: USA: Georgia... | reverse complement strand
GCTGTCGTATGTGGAGCCTCTGTTTCAAAATATGCTGCAACCGCCCCTTAAAGGCCAGCTCTATATCTATACGATCGGCCGGCGTTATTGGGTGATCGGTGCGCGAAAAGCGGAGTTTGCCAATGTGTTTCGTTTCTATGAAAAAGAGATTCGCGATTCCCTTGAAAAGCATCTCAATAAAGTCTCGCAAAAAACCTGGCGCGTGCCGCCCTTTAAAGTGAAAGTGATTCCGCAAAATCCCGATGATCTCCATTATCAAGAGGAGCTCGAAGCGCTCTTTGATGTCACCTCGGTGCCGATGCTTTCTAAAGCTGAAAAACGCCGGCATGAAAAAGTAAAAGTGCTCGGGAAACCTTCCGAAGCGCCCAATCCCGATATTTCGTCCAAAATTCAAGCGATCAGCGCATGGCTTCATGAAGAGAATAAGCGTTTTAAACAGACCGAACGGGAAAAGAGAGAAAAACGACTCCATGATCTACAAAACGGATAATCCTTGGGGCGATGAAGCCTCTGCTAAAAAACGCCGGAAGACTCGAGAACCGCATCCATTTACTCAATATGGGCATGCGGGAGAATCAGCAATTCCGGAGGAAGAGCGCGAGGAGTTTGAGAAATATTGGTATCAGCGCGGGCTCAATTTTTTAGTCAGACGGGAGCATAGCGCCGTTGAGATGATGGAAAAATTGACGCAGCGAGGCTGTCCGGATTGGCTTGCGGATCGGCTAATTGCGCGCTTTAAAGAGCTCAACTATTTAAGTCTTGAGCGGTTTGCTTACAGTTATTCAAAAAACCGGGCTGATCTTGGTTACGGGCCGATTCGCACGCGCTATGAGCTTGGCTATCATGACATTCCCGGGAATGCGATTGATGAGGCATTTGCTGAGATCGATTGGGAGAGTGCTCGAGAGATCGCAGAGCGTAAAATTAGGCAAGATGATCCGATTAAACGCCGGCAAGCGCTCTATCGGCGGGGATTTTCCGATTAACGTAGAGATGTTGATCTATAACGTTATTAAATACGGGGTTTCTCTGTATAATAGTGCGCATTAATCGGTTTTATATTTATTGATAGAGAAGGATAGGGTATGTCATTAGATAAGATGTTGAGCCAAAAAGGGCTCTCTTTCAAACAGCTACAAACCTTAGAGGGATTGCGAACCTTAGATCAGCAATATTGCGATTTTTTACCCGCAGACCTTCTTGAAGCGCTCCAAAAATGGCGCACGGGCAACCTGCCGATGAGTGAGATGGAAGAATCAGAATTCCAGATCAAACTTGGGGAGCAGTTAAACCAATTTTTATCAGAGACATTTGGCATCAGTGACGAAACCAAAAAACTGATTGACGTTGCTGAAGAACATAAAGCATTGATGGCGTTTAAAGAGCGCTTTATACAGCGGGGCGCACGTCGCTATCGTCGCGAAGTCGAGGGCGATTTTGAAACGCATCATACAATGCTCCTTGGGAAAATTGACGGCGATTCAAGCGAACGTTTAGAAGATCGCGTTGCTCGTTATGCGCTTACATTAGAAGCCGGGTCGCCCGAAGAAGAGGCGATTTTTCAGTGGGGGTATTTAGCGTTAAACGATCCCCGTGGACAAGAGCGCGTTAAAGATTGGGTCACCTTTAAATTCCCAGAACGCGTTGATCATACCGCATTAGTTGATACTAAAGAGGCGAGCTTTCAGGGCATTCCCGTTAAAATTGGCACGCGTCCAAATCGTCGCCGTGATGGTTTTGCACTTACCGATCACCGCATGGATAAACGCGAAGTGGCGAGTGAAATTGCCTATTGTAAATATTGTCACGATCATGATGGGGATTTTTGTAGCATTGGCTTCCCGACGAAAAAGGGTGAGCCTGAATTAGGCTTTAGAGATGGCCCACTTGGAAAACCGTTAGTCGGCTGTCCGCTTGAAGAGAAAATCTCTGAGATGCAACGCCTTGAGAAAGATGGATTCTCCATCGGGGCGCTTGCTATTATGATGGTGGAAAACCCGATGGTACCGGCGACCGGGCACCGTATCTGTAATGATTGTATGAAATCCTGTATCTATCAGCGTCAAGAGCCGGTCAACATTCCACAAATTGAAACCAATATTTTAACCACCGTTCTTGATCTTCCTTGGGGCGTTGAGTTATACGATATTCTCGCACGCTGGAATCCATTAAAACGAGAAGGATATCTGCCAGCAGATCCCAATAATCGTAAAGTGCTCGTGGCCGGAATGGGGCCTGCGGGCTTTACCATGGCGCATTATCTCTCGCAAGCGGGCTGTTATGTTGCCGGGGTGGATGGGCTTAAAATTGAACCGCTTCCACAGGAATTGCTTGATAATCCCGTCAAAGAGTGGTCCTCATTAGAAGAAAATCTTGATGAGCGTATCCTCTACGGATTTGGTGGGGTTGCGGAATACGGAATCACCGTGCGCTGGGATAAAAACTTCCTCAAACTGATCTATTTAACCTTGGCGCGTCGTCAAAATATTGATATCTATGGCGGGATTCGTCTAGGCGGTACGATGATGCTTGAAGATGCCTTTGAGCTTGGCTTTGACCACGTTTCAATGGCGGTGGGAGCAGGTTTACCGCGCGTCCTTAAAATTGAAAATTCGCTCGCAAAAGGGATGAAACAAGCCTCTGACTTCTTAATGGCGATGCAATTAACCGGTGCTGCGAAAGCGACATCACTTGCAACGCTTCAAGTGCGTCTTCCGGCGGTTGTGATTGGTGGGGGGCTGACCGCGATCGATACCGCAACAGAAGTGCAAGCCTACTATATTAAACAGGTGGAAAAAGTGCTTCGCCGTGTAGAGATCTTAGGTGAAGCGAAAATTCGCGAGAATTTATCCCCTGAAGATAATGATACGTTAACGGAATTTTTAGCCCATGGCCGCGAAGTCCGTGAAGAACGTTCACGCGCGGAAGGCATGAAAGAGATGCCAAACTTTACTCCGCTCATTCAAAAATGGGGCGGCGTGATGATTGCCTATCGCCGTACCATGGAGGAATCACCTGCTTATCGCCTCAATCATGAAGAGATCATTAAAGCCTTTGAAGAGGGCATTCACTTTGGTGAAGAGCTCAATCCGCAAGGGGTGGATCTTGATAAATATGGTCACGTGGAATCGATTCGTTTCACTAAAAATGATGAAGTGGTTACGGTGCCAGCGCGTTGCGTATTAGTGGCCGCAGGAACCTCGCCCAATACCATCTACGCGAACGAACATAAAGGCTCGCTCGAGATTGAAGCGGATAACCATTTCCAAGGATTTGATATCGATGGTAAGAAGATTGAAGTGGATTGGGAGAGTACGCCAAAAGATGAGTTTGCGCCTTTTACCTCCTATCGTGATGGCGATAAACGCGTCTCGTACATTGGTGATACGCACCCAACCTTTAACGGAAACGTGGTAAAAGCGATCGCAAGTGCGAAGCGTTCATCGGAAAAAGTGAAGGAGGCGCTCGAGACACTTCCCGATAACACGGTATCGAATGATGAGTTGAGCGCGTTTTTGCGTCAAGGCTTGGTGGCGACGATTAAATCAATCGATAGTAGCAATCCCACCATGGCTGAAGTTTGGGTGAAAGCGCCGATGGCCGCGAAAAACTTCAAGCCCGGTCAATTCTTCCGTATGCAGACCTTTGAGCAACACTCAGAAGTTGTGGAAGGAACGCGCATGCAGATTCCGCTCTTAACCGTTTCAGGAACGGGCGCGACAGAGGATTCGATTCGTCTGTTAGTCTTCCAATGGGGAACGGGCCAGCGTTTAATTCCACATCTTAAAGAGGGCGATCCGGTGATTTTAGCCGGGCCTACCGGGGCACCGACCGATCTTCCAAGCGGGAAAACGATTCTCGTTGTGGCAGGGCGTTGGGGCGCGGCGGTAATGCTCGATATTGGGGTCGCACTCCGTGAAGCGGGCAATAAGGTGATCTACCTTGCGGCGATGGGCCAAAAAGAAGATGTGGATCATATGGATGAGCTTGAAGCGGGTGCAGATCAGATTATCTGGTGTGTGCAGCGCGGCGAGAAAATCACGCCACGTCGTCCTCAAGACCGCAGTGTTGAAGCGTGGGATATGATCAAATTGATGCAAGATCTCAATGCAAGCGGCGACCTTGATACCATGAGCGTCGATCGCTTAATGGCGATGGGTTCAACCGGCCTTCTTAAAGGCTTGCAAACAGAGCTCTCAGCCGGCGGTAAACTTGCGGATATCTTCAAAGAAGATCTCGAGATTACCGGCACCATCGGTAGTCCGATGCAGTGTATGATGAAGGGCGTTTGCGGACAGTGTCTGCAGTGGCAAGTCGATCCTGAAACGGGTGAGCGCACCAAAGCGGTCTTCACCTGTGCAGGGCAAGATCAGCCGCTTAAATCGGTGGATCTTGATAATCTCGCCGCACGTACCGGACAAAATCGTCTCTTAGATATCATCTCAGCGCACTGGCTCACCTATCTGTTTGAGAAGGCAAAAGAGGAAAATATCGAGTTTTAAGTGAGTTTTTATCGCATTTAGTTTGATTATATAACTCATTATTAAGCTAAAATTAAAACCCCATGAGTATTGTGGTTAACATAATATTCATGGGGTTTCTTTTTGCGTGTGATGTTTACGTTAAGGGAGGTTGATCTATCTATAAAATTTTTTGCATAAAGACCATTCTGTAGCGCTTTCATTACATTTCTATAATCAAAAATGAGAGCTGATACACGTCAATTTTACATCTTAGGAATTCATATATAGTCGACAAGTGTGGTGTGATAGATAAGGTGATATTAATTAAAACGATTTGACATAACCATTTGAAATATAATACTATCCTTTCTGGTTAAATATTGATTAATGTCATTAATTATTAATCGAATATTGATTAAGAGGATGATGTCAAGACACTTAAATTAGCGTAGAACGATATTGGAGAGCATTATGCAACATGCACAGAGAGCGAAATCAGTCAACATAACTAAAAAGAGTAGCTATTTTTGTCCGCATTGTCACGAGCAGGTGGTAGAGGGCTATTTTCAACATCTGTATAGTGAAATGGTGGTCTTTAAAGGGCGCCCGCAAGAGTATCAGGTGGATTTTGGTATGTCGATTTGCCCAAAATGTGAGATAGAATCGGCGTGGATGGTCGCCCGTGGTGATGACATTGATAATATTTTAGATCTGCTCCCGATGAAAGAAGAGAGCGATGTGCTCTTTGAATGGTCCTCTCCCTCTGAAATGCTCCCTCGTGATATTTCGCGCGATTATATCGATGCGATGCAAGTCTATAGCTATTCACCCCGTGCGTCGGTGGCGCTCATTCATGCCGTGATCGGGCGATATCTGCGTTACCTTGGCGGCATGGGGCAAAACTTTGAAGAAGATTTAAATTTTCTGTTTGAAGTGAATATGCTCTCGAATGTTGCCTATCAAGCAGCAGCACCTTATTACATCGATCAAGGAAATTTAGTGGAGAAATGGTTATCGGGCGATCTTGCGGATAATTTATTTGATGTATCAGGCCTCTTTCGTCTGATCAACTTAATCGCAGTGAGTGATCCGCTTGCGGCCTTTAAAGAGGAATTTTTGGAACTCTCGTTTGAAGATGAGCCGCTTCCTTGTATGATTTAACGGACAGATAACCAATAGAGAAAGGGATCTATGACTCGATTCACAGGCTAAGCAGTGTTTCCACGGATTGGGCACTGCTTTTTTCATGCTTGGATTTAATCCATCTTGAGAGTCGGAGTCACGCCGGTTGCGGTGATATGCGGTGCAAGGGATTTAGCGATCCCAAGGCTTTGAACCCAATAGATCTCATGGGTTTCTTGGTTACGCAGTACCCATAAATTTTCCCGAATCCAAGGCGGGACATTGTTTTCTTGGAGTAGCTTCTTAAGCGTTTGGCTTTTATCGCGATAAATGGGATGAAAGCGCGCACCATTCGGACGTTTGACAAGTTCAGGGTTGAGTGAATCCCACACCGTTTGACTTGGCATATTGGGAGCGGGCATCCAATTGAGACTCGGGGTACAGGTGAGCTGTTTTGTATCAATCAATGTCAGTGCATCATCAAAATAAAAAAGCGTATAGGGGCCGATAATAAAGCGCGATTGCGTAGTGGTTTCCGTCTCAATATAGCTTTGATAAAATCTCTCAAATTGATCAGGATTGAGCGATAATCCAAATTTGCCGAGCCAAAAATGGATGAGATTTCGAATCCGTGCCCGGGATAGTTCTCTAAGTTTAGAGTAACAAAGACTCTCCTTAGGGAGATTAAGCTCCGTGTTTAACCGGGTAAAATCGATCGTTGCGATCTCATCGTGGAGATCTTGCGCCTCTTGCAAAAAGAGCGAGGTTTGATAAAAAGCTGCTTCGTAATCGGGGAAAAATTCCGCCACTTTCGGGAAGATGCCATTGCGAATCATGTTGCGGGTCACATCAATATCGTGATTGGTGTAATCCTCGAGCCAAGGGATATTATGCGCGCGGGCTGTTTCGTAGAGCGTTACTTTTGAGATCGATAGTAATGGCCGTAAAATCTCGACCGCACAGCGATTAAAGTGGAGCGTTGTGTGATCGTGCATTGCGCCCATGCCTTTTAATCCTGAACGGCGAAGCAGGCGATGGAAAAGAGTTTCAGCTTGATCCGAGCGGTGATGGGCGGTGAGTAATAGACTATTATCCTCCATGGCATTGGCCATCATTTCATAGCGCGCCTCACGGCCTTCCGCCTCCAAAGTTTTGTTTTCAACCGCAGGGAAATTAAGTTCAAAATGATGATGGGGGAAGCCGTACGCTTGAGCGCGTTCTCGTGCAAAATCCGCCCAGAGATAAGAGTAATCGCCATGCCAATTGTGATTTACATGAAGCGTTGAAATCGGGGGCAGCTTTTCTTTATAGGTATGCAAAAAGTGGAGTAACAGATTGGAATCAACGCCGGCACTAAGGGCTAAATAGAGATGATCATAGCGGTTGAGCATCTCTTGATAACGTGCAAAGACCGCATCATACCAATCAGGTTTTGCTGTCATACGGAGTCCTTTGAGGGATTAAAAATCGGCGCTAATCGTCAAGTGGAGACGATAGGTTTCGCCAAACTCTTTATTAAAGCCGTGAGCGACATCAAATCGGACCGATCCAATGGGAGAATACCAGCGAATTCCGGCGCCGGCGCCAAATTTTAGATTAGGCTTGCCGTGATTAAAGGCATCCCCAGCATCGACAAATCCGGCAACGGCAAAATCATCGGAGAGTTTATGCTCAAGCTCGGTACTTAATACCATGAGTTTTTTTCCGCCAACCACATCACCATTGTAGCCATATTCTCCAATCCCATCGTATTTATAGCCTCGCACGGAGTTATCTCCACCGGCGTAAAAACGCAAACTAGGCGGAAGTTTTTCTAAGTCCTCATTTTTAATAAAGGTGTGGCCGATCTCACCGCGTAAAATTAGGCGATTGCGATCATTGATGGGAAGGTGATAGATCCCGCGGAGACGCGCTTGAATAAAATCCACATCCCCTAAAAACATTGAGCCGCGGAGCATACCATCCACTTTAAACCCTGCGCGATCAAATCGGAGTGTACTGAGCGTGCGCCATTCGCCGTAGATCGAAGGAATAATGAGATTTACCCGCTGTTTATCACCATTCAGTGAACGGAAGCGGTCGTGCTGATAATCGAGCGCGTAACCGTAAGTGTATTGGAAGCGTTTGCGCTCAAGCGCGGCTCCAATCACAAAGGTGGTGTAATCCTTGTTGGAGGTATCTTCAAAGGCGTATTTGGTATAAAAATGATAAAAATCCCGCCACGGCTCTTTCCCCGGGACGGTGTAGCGAATCTCACCATCACGCTTTTTCTGCGCAAGGAGCAGATCCGTTGAGAGCATGTGCCCATATTGATTAATATAGTGCCAATTCATCGCGCCCATAATTTTGGCACCAATGTCGGTACTGTATCCAACGCCGCCCATAAAAGTGCGCTGTTTACGACGTTTGAGGTCATATTCAAGATCTACTTCATGGGTATCATGATCGACGGTGCGCGAGACCACAACGGCATCAAAATAGGTGGTGCTATTGAGGTACGATTGAATGCGCTCCATTTTGGTATCGGAGTAGGCGCGTGGATCAATGCGGGGGCTCATCTGTTTAAATTGCGCAAAGCGGTGAAGAAATTCTTCATCGAAATAATCGGTCGTAAACTTTACATCACGAATGCGGTAACGCTCACCGGTATCGAGATTGAGATTGACGCTTGAACGATAGCGATCAAGGTCGACGATAATCTCATGCTGAGTGTATTCGGCATCAAAATACCCCCGTTCCAAAGCATTTTCAAGCAGCTTACTTTTGGTCTCCTCATACGCCTCATGCTGAAGCGCATCACCCTCTTTAATCTCGGTGCGTTCGGCAATGCGTTTTAATAGCCAGTTATCATTACCAGCGCCGCTTAAATTGATGTTCACTTTGGTGAGCGGAATGGCCTCGCCGGGGGTGACATTATAAATGGCCACCCACTTTCCGCCTTGATAGGCAAGCGAGCTTGAGACTTTCGCTTTATAGTAACCAAAGGGCTCGAGCGAGGTTAAAATCTCCTCTTTGCCTTGATTAAAGAGCCAGCGAAGGCGAAGTTCATTATCCATCTCATCGGGATCGATAAAATTGAGCGAGGTGGCGTTATAGGCATTTTGATACGCCAATTCATCGCGAATTCCTTTGATGGTAACGGTGAGAAGATCATTCACTTCTACCGTTTTTTCATCCGGTGCCGGTGCGTCTTGCTTGGGTTTACTTGAGCCGTTTGTTGCCGATTTTTCAGCAAGGGCAGGGCTTGAGCTAAGCGCGAGGAGCAGAGCGGTTGTAAGGAATAGTGGGCGATGAATCAGTCGTGTCATAATGCGTTTAAATCAAGTTGAGTTTAGTGTTCTAATTGGTCGAGCCCAAACACATCGTGCAGGGTGCGCGTCGCAAGCTCAGTATACTTGGTATCGATCACAACAGAAATCTTAATCTCAGAGGTGGAGATCATGTGGATGTTAATTTTCTCATCGGCAAGCGCTCTGAACATTTTACTTGCAACGCCCGCGTGTGAGCGCATACCAAGGCCAACCAGCGAGATTTTTACGATCTCTTCATTGCCGAGTACTTTGCGTGCGCCGATGCGTTTTGCCGTCGCTTCGGAGATGGTCATTGCTTTATCGTAATCCACAGCGCCTACCGTGAAGGTGAAATCCGTGGTCTCATCTTGACTAATGTTTTGTACAATCATGTCCACTTCGATGTTGGCCGAGCTAATTTCGCCCAATAGATCGAATGCAATGCCGGGACGATCAGGCACGCCAAGCACAGTAATTTGTGCTTCATTTTTGTTGATGGCGATGCCGGAAATGATGGCAGCTTCCATGCCGATTTCTTCTTCTGTAGTGATCAAGGTACCTTCTCCTTCTTCTAGTAATGATGATAGTACGCGAATGGGCACATTATATTTAGCCGCCAATTCGACGGAGCGAATTTGTAATACTTTTGAGCCAAGGCTCGCCAGTTCAAGCATCTCTTCAAAACTGAGTTTGGTGAGACGTTTTGCTTTCGGTTCGATGCGTGGGTCGGTGGTATAAACGCCGACCACATCGGTATAAATTTGGCACTCTTCTGCGCCAAAGGTAGCAGCTAAGGCCACCGCTGTAGTATCTGAGCCACCACGTCCGAGTGTCGTCACGGCGCCGTCATCGGTCACCCCTTGGAAGCCGGCCACAACGACCACATAGCCATCGTCTAAATCTTGTTGAATGGTGCTTGGGTCAATATTAATAATGCGCGCTTTGGTGTGAACATGGTCGGTTAAGATTTTCGCTTGATTTCCGTTATAGGATTTTGCCTTAATGCCCATCTCATGAAGAGCGATCGATAAAAGTGAAATGCTCACTTGTTCGCCGGTCGCAACGAGTGCGTCAAATTCTCGTTCAAGCGGAGTTTTTGAGAGGGAGCGGGCAAGGTTAATCAAGGTGTCGGTTGTGCCAGACATTGCAGATAAAACTACGATTAAATCATGTCCTGCATCTTTAAACTTCTTCACGCGACGCGCGACGTTTTGGATGCGATCGATATTGGCGACAGAACTTCCGCCATACTTTTGCACTAAAAGCGACATATTAATTTGCCTCTATGGTTGATGGTTGAAAATGGATAATTTATCGATTATCGCTAAAAAGCGCTAGAAAATCTAGCGCTTTTCGGTGGTTTTACTCATAAAAATGAGCTTTTTGATTCAATTTTAAATGCCTTCGTTTCTTGAATAAGGCCTTCTTAAAATTTATCCTCTACTATCGGCTACAAGAAGAGGTAAATCAAGAGGAAATAGACCGGTACTAAGACGATCATCGCGCGGAACATATAGCCAAAGAAGGAGGGCATTTTAATTCCCTCCTGTTCAGCGAGCGCTTTGATCATAAAGTTTGGCGCATTTCCGATATAGGTGAGCGGCCCTGTAAATACCGTACCCATCGAGATCGCAAGGAGCGTCGTCGGCACAGAATTCATCAAGTATTGTGCAGCATCCGGGCCATTTAAATCACCGGCCGCCATATTAAAGAAGACAAGATAGGTCGGCGCATTATCTAAGAAGGCCGATAAGAAGGTGGTCACCCAGAAATAGACCGCATTAATGGGATTGCCCGCCTCATCGTGGGTGACTTCCATAATTTTTGCAAACGCGCCATTTTCCCCGGCTTGTAAAATCATAATGACCGGAACAATGGTGAGGAAAATCCCTGAGAAGAGTTTTGCCACCTCAATAATGGGGTACCAGTTAAAGTTATTACTACGGCGAATCTCGCGCGAGGTGATCTTCATCGACACAATCGTCAAGATAACAAAGAGAAGATCGCGCATGATGCCTTGAATGGTGAGCGTCGTATCGTAGATTTTAAACTCAATGCCAGGATTCCACGTACCGGAGACAATAATGCCTACAAGAACGCCTAAAATGATGAGAAAATTGAATTTTCCAATCATAATAAAGGTGGTCTTTTCATCACTTTTCTTAAGGCCTTCTTTGCGGAATAGATAGGTATCCATCACAAAGAAGAGCGCAAGCAGTAATCCAGACATCACCAGCACCGGGCCGAACATATATTTTAACGTCCAGAAAAAGTCAATCCCGTTTAAGAATCCAAGAAAGAGCGGCGGATCCCCAAGCGGCGTTAACCCACCACCGACGTTGGCAACTAAGAAGATAAAGAAGATCGCAAGGTGCATTCGGTATTTACGATTGCGATTGGCTTGCAGGAGCGGGCGAATAAGTAACATTGCAGCGCCAGTTGTCCCCATCACTGAGGCAAGTACGGTGCCGAGGGCTAGTATCCCTACGTTAAACTTTGGGCTCGCGACTAAATTCCCTGAAATATTGATCCCGCCAGAGGCTGCAAAGAGCACTAGCAGTAATAAAATAAAGGGGATAAATTCGCTAAAAAGCGCGTCGACAAAGATGCTCATCCCGGTATTAAATCCATATTGATAGATTAATGGCAGGAAGAAAGTCAGTGTCCAGGCAAGGGTGATTTTTCCGAAATTTTCGTCCCAAACTTTAGGGGCAAAAAGGGGAAAGAGGGCGATGGAGAGGATAATTCCGGCGAAGGGGATTCCCCAGATTGGAGAGAGCAATTCTCCTTGAAAGTTGGCAGCTTGATCGGCGTGTGCGCTGAGTGGCAACAGTAGAAGTCCGAACAGCATAAAAACGGTTTTACGCATTAATACCTCCCTAAGTATCTAAACGGCGTGAATCATTAATTGTAAGTGGCATACAATAAAATAGACCGAAGAAGGGCTAGACTTTATTGAGTCGTTTAATTGTTTAATGGTGGTAGGTCGTTAACCTTAAAAATGCACGATTTTTAAATTATTGTAACGGCTGTGCTAAAGCGAAATCGGCGCTTTATAAATTTCGATAAAGTGCTATGCTATAGACCATCATAAACAATTTAGAATACCATAATAAATGAAACATTTTCAAAATATTGGCCTCATCTTAAGCGATGAAAATTCCCCAGAAGTGCGCGAGGTGGTTGAGCGTACGAAGCGAATTTTAGACGATAATGGATGTCGCTATTATGAAGTCGACAATTTGCCGTATCGATCAACGGCCTATCCTGAAAATGTGATGCAGCGTTTAGGCGCGTGCGATCTTTTAATGGTATTTGGGGGCGATGGTACGTTTTTAGGCATTGCGCGAAAAGTCCATGCCCTAAATGTGCCGCTTTTAGGGGTGAACCTCGGTCATCTTGGGTTTTTAGTGGATCTTGACCAAAAGGCGGTGCGTGAAAATCTTGAGAATATATTAAATGGGGAATATACCCGCGAAAATCGCTTTTTGCTCTCGATGCGCATCAATGAAGAGTTGATGTCGCTTGCGATGAATGATGTGGTGATTCATAAAACCCAGCTCTCGCGCCTTATTGAGCTTGATGTGAACGTCAATGGCGAATATCTAACCAGTTACCGCGCCGATGGGCTGATTTTCTCAACGCCGACTGGATCGACCGCCTATTCGCTCTCAACGGGCGGGCCGATTATCTATCCAACGCTTCCCGCGATCTTAATTGCACCGATCTGTCCACATACCTTTAGCCATCGTCCGATTGTATTGCCATCGAGCAGCGCGATCACCATTCAACATCACCCCTCGATGGAAAAGCCGGTCAATGTCACTTGCGATGGGCAAGAGCTCTTTACCCTTAAAAAGGAAGATAGACTCTCGATCCATAGCAATGAATTTGATATCACCTTGATCCATCCGTTGGAATACAGCTTTTTTAGCATCTTAAAAGAGAAGCTTAGCTGGGGATTACAGCCATCACTCCAAGGGCGATAGGTCTGTTTTTATTGAGTTTTTTTAAATGATTTTTAGCATAAAAAGATTGACTATATTTTACGCGATGTTAAATTAAGCTTGTCAACGTAGAAAATATCATTATAATAATGATCGTTTTGTTTAGATGAACGATAAGGAATTGAGAAAAAATGAAGCCAGAAGCTTTTTTTTTGTCACAACAACGACGCGACATGGTGATGACCATCGCTCTTTCTCTTTTCCGTTTTTATAGAAAATCCTCCTTTTATTAATAGGGGGATTTTTTTTTGCCCAGAGAATTTATAAACCGATTATCAATCGACTTTTCAACCCCGATGAGTTGCAAAAAAAGGAAAAAATTATGAACGCATTAGCACAATCACGACAAATTTTAAATCACGATTTCTATACCCGTAACAAAAGCCTTAAAGCCCATCTCTTACGCAGCATTCAAGAAAATGGCGGGTGGGTCAATGCGCATATGCATGGTGACCGTGCGTTCACAATCGACTTTGAAGGGTTTGAGGTCTATCAAAACCAAACGCTCATCGAAAAATGGGACACCTTAGACCGCATCAAATCACAAATGACCGAAGATGATTACTATCGTCACTTTAGCATGGCGCTTGAGCGTATGATTGAGCAGGGCGTTGCCGCGGTGGGAAGTTTCATCGATATCGACCCAATTTGTGAAGAGCGCGCAATTACCGCAGCCCTTAAAGCCCGTGAAATCTACAAAAATGACATCACGGTAAAACTTGTGAATCAAACGCTTAAAGGGGTGATTGATAAAGAAGCGCGTTACTGGTTCGATAAAGGGGCGGATTTAGTGGATATTATCGGCGGTTTACCGCGCCGTGACCTTCGCGATCATGGGGAAGGCATGGACTTAAAACACCTCGATATCTTGATGGAAACCGGTAAAAAGCTCGATAAAATGGTACACGTTCACGTTGACCAATTTAACTCATGTGACGAGAAAGAGACTGAGATGCTGGCCGATAAAACCATCGAGCACGGTATGAACGGGAAAGTAGTAGCGATTCACTCGATCTCTATTACCGCGCACTCAGAAGAATATCGTCAAATGCTCTACAAAAAAATGTTAGAAGCGCAAATGATGGTGATTGCTTGCCCATTTGCTTGGATTGATAGTCCACGCCGTGAAGATCAAGGCCCAACGCGCAACTCAATTACCCCAGCGGACGAACTTGCTAAAGCGGGAATCCCCGTTGCAGTCGGTACCGATAATATCGCTGACTACATGCTTCCTTTTACCGATGGAGACATGTGGGAAGAGCTTAAATTACTCATCACCGGTTGCCGTTACACCAACATCGATGAAGCGATCAATATCGCGACGCGTAACGGTCGTATGGCGCTCGGTTTAGAACCCTATTCACGCGTATAGGCATCCCGATTAACGGAGGAGACATCGGGATGATTGAGGGAATGATGCAATTGGCACGCCCTCATCGTCCCTTTGTTTTAACGGGTCATAAAAGGGTCATACATTTGCGATAGATTGAGATCTATTAAGGCCTATGGCAGGTTTGTAATCGGGTTTCGGTCTTAAAACAAATCCTTAAAATCTCACTAGAAACTTAAAAAGTTTGACATTTCTAAAAAAGAGATATACAACTAATAGGCATCAGACAAACTTCAATTTTTTATTGGAACGACATTCAAAATGAACAATAACGTTTTTTCTTTTAACTTTTGGTGGCAAATCTCTCGGGAGCGGGAGATATAACTGTGCACGTCTAAAAAAGAAGAAACGACACGTATATCGTCAATAGCCCGCTAAATCAGCGGGCTTTTTTTATGCCCAAAATAAAGTAAACAGAGCAACAACCCCTTCGGAAGAGACAAAAATTTAATCAAATC
>Ga0079226_10002294_pt1 | contig 14733 bp, 15 predicted proteins | sample Poulit2014_FD_76345 | JGI IMG/M metagenome (GOLD analysis project Ga0079226, IMG submission 76345) | Agricultural soil microbial communities from Georgia to study Nitrogen management - Poultry litter 2014 | ecosystem: Environmental > Terrestrial > Soil > Agricultural land | place: USA: Georgia... | reverse complement strand
CAATCCTATGATGGATGAATATGAACAACAGGATGACGAACAGGATACGGAAGATGATACTGAAGTTGATCAGTGGTAGTGACCGGGATTATTTCGTTTTAAGAGATAACCCCGGTTTTATTATTGCCAGTCAAATAAAGGGTTCCAATGTAATCAAACTGATAAGAATGTGAGGTGACAGTGGTGGATACAGCGGAATACTGGGAGAAACGGGAGAAAGAACACATCAAAGCTGAACAGATGAAAGATAAAGAAGTTAAGTCCAGAATGAAAACCATCATCACCAATCACATGAACCATGTTCAGAGTGAGATAGAGACATTCTACAGACGTTATGCGGATTCTGAAGGGTTACCCTATGCCGAAGCCAAAAGGTTGATTGACCGGATGGATATTGACGATTACAAGGCACTAGCTGAATATTATGTGAAGAACAGACATGATAAAGAAATTGCTTTTTCCAAAAAAGCCAACCAGGAAATGAAATTGTACAACGTTACCATGAAAGTCAATCGGGAGCAGTTGGTGTTAGCAAGAATGGCTGAACATCTAAAAAACATGGGCGCTGAAATAGAAGATGAAATGAAAGATTACCTGAATGATTCAACTGTTAGGGAATTTGAAAGACAGGCGGGGTTATTGGGGGATATCAATTTATCTGAAACCAACCTTAAGGCCATTATCAACAGCACACACCTGTCTGATAAGAAAATCTGGTCTGAACGTTTGTGGGAGAACATTTTTGATGTGCAACAGGAAGTGGATAGAACCATTAAGGATGTGATGCTGAGAGGCAGACACCCCGATGATGGTGTTAAACGGCTCAGGGAACTCACAGGACGGTCGGAATTTGAAGCCCGGCGGTTATTGCTCACTGAGACCACACGGGTTCAGAGTGAGGCGCAACTGTTATCCATGAAGAATAAGAAAACAGCATCATTTATCTTCATTGCTCAATTAGATGAAAGAACCACATTGAAATGCAGAGGGATGAACCGGGAAGTAGTCAACCTAGAAGATGCTAAAATCGGTGTAAATGTCCCGCCGTTGCACCAGTTTTGCAGAAGTACCACCGCCCCTAATATCAACCTGGATGATGTGGTTGAACAAGGTGGCGGTGTTTTTAATCTGTTCAATGAGGACGATGATGAAGACGTTGAACTGGATGAAGAAGATATTGTTGGCAATGATCCCAATGAAACCTTGTTGGATGAATTGAACAGTGTTTTGGATAATATTGAACAGAAAATGGGTAAAGAATACAAACAGGAAAAAGTCAAACAGGTTGAAAAAGTTGTTGAAACTCACATCGAACCGGAACCATTGAACCCGGTCTTGAATCAACAACTCAAATCCAAAATGGAACAGAAGTATATTGACCAAGCTGAACAAATGCTTTCAGAAGCCCCTGAAGTGGCTCAGAAGGTGTGGGTGAAATATAGTCCTCAGATGGAATTGAAAGACGTGGATAATGTTGGACCACATTTCGACCCTTTGAATAAAGTGGTTAACCTACACCTTGAACGGACATTTGACACTGATGGAAGTACCAGACCCAAAGGAAATACGTTCTTCCATGAGTTTGCGCATAATATTGATGACATTGCTTTCAACGAGCATAAACTGGGGCGATACGGGAATTATAGCGATTTCTTCTATTCTGAAAAGTATGATATGACTTGGGAAGAAGTTATGACCAGGGAAATTGATAACATGGTGAACACCAAGAATAAAGAATACAGAGCGATGTTCAAACGTGGAGAAATCAAAAAAAGTTATGGCGATAAGTGGTTAAAACGTGATACGTATACCAGATTGTCAAATGAGTTCAAAGAAATGGGGCCTTTTGATACCTCAGGTTATTCCGACATATTCAGTGGTGTGACCAAAAACAAAATAAGAATACACTGGGGACATAGTACAAATTATTGGAAATCCTTTGATAATAAGGTGGCATTTGAAGCGTTTGCGAACTTATTCGCTGCTATTGTAACATCTTACAAAACGTATGAGATAGCTAAAGAGGTACTACCCGAAACCGTGGAAGTCTTTGAGGAATTACTGGCACACCTTGCTGGGGAGGATGAAGAATGATGACCTTTAAAGATTTAGATGAATATTATGACCGATTTGGTGACATATTTCCCTTATCTGAAATGAAAGGGTACACCGAAGAACAACAAGGGGAAATATTGCAAGAATGTTTGGATAAAGATAAACCGTATGAAAAGTTATACAACCCTGATTACAATTTGCATTATTAAAGACATTTGATTAAATCAGATGTCTTTTTATTATGTCCAAAACGTGCTGAGGACGTTAAAAGCTGGATGGATAAACTACAGTGGACACACTATAAACGGAGGAATTAAGATGAAACAATTTGAAGAAATGAAACTACCGTTCAACCTACAGTTCTTTGCTGAAGAAGCTGAGGACGGTTCTGAGGACAGTCAAACGGGTGAGGATGATACGACTTCTGGCAATGATAAAGACAAGGGCTCAAATGATAACCAAAACAATGATAATACAAAGTCGGATGAAGTTGAATTTACACCAGAACAGCAGAAGAAAATGAATGAAATCATTCAAAAGCGTGTGGCTGACGAACAGAAGAAGGCTGACGAAAAAGCCAAAGAAGCTGAGAAGCTGGCCAAGATGAACGCCCACCAGAAACAGGAATACGAACTGGAAAAGTACAAAAAGCGGGTTGAAGAACTGGAAGCCATTGAGAACCGTCATGCCATGTCCAAAGAGGCATCCAAGATGCTGAAGGATAAAGGGATTTCAGCAGATGATGAACTGTTGGACGTTCTGACCAAAGACACGGCTGACGAAACAAAGGCCACCGTGGATTCATTCCTGAAAGTTGTGGATTCTGAAGTACAGAAGCAAGTGAATGAAAAGCTGAAAGGTTCGACCCCACGAACCGGAACAAAAGAAGTGGGTTCTCAGGATAAAGAATCCTGGGAAGCATTTTTATAAAATAAATGGAGTGATTGGACAATGAAAAATATGAATCTTAAACCGGGTTCCCTGAAGCTGAACATCCAGCATTTTGCTGAACAGGTCAGCCCGGGGGAGACGAAACTGACAGAAAAACATCTTGGTATTGTTGAAAAAGTAACAGGAGCGAACGCATATTCAAGCCCGGCGGTAATCAGCGGCGATGCGATTTATCTTCAAGGCAGATCATTTACGGTTATGAAAGGTGATACGACTGAACTGAAAGACTATAACCGTGATGCGGCGAACCCGATTGACAGTGTTCAGATTGAAGAAACAACTTATGTACTCGATCAGGAAAAATACTGGGGCCGCTATGTTGACCGCCTCGATAAGCGTGACACTGAAGGAAATATTGATGTGGATTATGTGGTTGCCCGTCAATCTGCTGAAGTGGTAGCGCCTTATCTGGACAATCTCAGATTTAAAACGATTGTGGACAACCATGAACAGCACATCACAGTGGCTGATGCAGACGATGCGCAATATGATGCGGTTCTTGATGTGTCGGTCCAACTGGATGAAGCCGGTGCAACAGAAGGCAACCGTGTACTGTTCGTGTCCCCAACATTCTACAAAGGTATTAAAAAGTACGTTGTCGGCCTCCCACAAGGCGATGCTAACAACCAGGTACTTGGTAAAGGTGTAATGGGTGAACTGGACGGATTCACAGTTGTGAAAGTCCCTTCTTCCTACCTTCAAGGTGTGCAAGCTATCGCAACTATCGGCGAAGTTCTGGCTTCCCCTGTCCAAGTGGATGCGACACAGGTAATTGAAAAACAAGCCGGACGATTCGGCGAAACAGTGCAGCAGCTTCTTTATACAGGTGCATTTGTTCCGAAACACCTTCAAAGCAAAATCTTCACTGTCGGCGGTAATGCACCAACTCAGAACCGTGATGGTGTAGATGCACATGCACCAGCAGATGGTGGCGGCACTGACGGCGGCACTGATGGCGGAGATACTGAACCGGCATAAGCGTAAATAAATCTTTTAACAGTGAGGTGATAAAGCATGACAATTCACAAGGTAATTCACGGATTCAGCGATAAAGAAGATGGGATGAAGGTGTATAAACCAAAAGGCGTGAATAACATTTATATTAGTTCTGATGAAGAACGAAACGCTGTTCTTCAAGGGTCTGATAACAATATTGGTAAACCGTTGATCAAACCCATGACGAAATCCGAACTTCTGGCATTCGCTGAATCCCAAGGAATTGAAGTGGATAAAAAAGCCAAAGTGGCGGAACTTCATGAAGTGATTGAAGGTGAAATGAATGATTGATTCAGGGGCGATTCTGAAACAAGTGAAGCAGTTGAAGGGGATTCCTGATAGTGACACGATTCAGGATCCCCAGATTGAAGCCCTGATTGAGTTGACAGAAAAAGCCCTGTTATCTCATTTACCAAAAGGCACTGAGGAAATCCCGGACAAATTTGGCTATGTTATCACTGATATCGTTGTTAAAAGATATAACCGGCTGGGTTCAGAAGGGCTTAAAAAGAAAACCCTGGAAGGTTTGACAGTGGAATTTTCTGATTCCGATTTTGACCAATACCAACACCTGTTTGAAGAGGATAACGGTACTTCAGACGGTGAAGGTGTGGTGATGTTCTTTTGATTTATGACAAAAGAATAACCTTAATCAAAGAGATGTCAAAAAAGTATGACCCTGTAACCAAAGAAACCAAAACGGTAACTGAGGATTACGGGGTTTTTCCCTGTCAAATTTCCCCGATTACCCGGCAACGTGAAATGGCAACTTTCGGACAAACCGGAGTGGCTTCAACCGTTGTTCGGTTACAAGGGAGCATCCCCAATGATGTAAAATACGCTGAGAACATTGATGGAAAATATGAGGTGGTGGATTTAAGGAACTACCCACAGGATGCCATTATCTACCTGAACGAGGTGAGTACATGGTGAAGTGGAAAGGGGTTAAAAAAGCCCGTGCCCGATTTTCCAAAATGTCCAACGGTATTGACAAACAGGTGGAACAGGGACTTCATGACTTTGGTGGTTACGCTGAAAGTCAGATTAAACAGAACGCTGTTTTCACCCGTGGTTATTCCACAGGAAATTTAAGGCGGATGATTCATAATGATTATCTGCCAATGGCAACATTCATCGGATCCCCGGCTTATTATTCTGGCTGGGTAGAATGGGGAACCCGTTATATGGATGCACAGCCGTTCTTTTTTAACACCCTTGAACGCATTGCCCCGCAACTGGGTAAATTTATTATGAAACGGTAGGTGATTAGGTGGTTCAAGTTGTATATTCTCAAAGGCAAGAACTGTTTGACGAACTTTTCAAGACATGTACAGAACACGGGTTTGACACGTATTTGAACAACCCACCTGATAGTGTAAATTATCCGTTCATAGTAATCGACCCGGTGGCAATGCAAACAAGGCGTTTGGGTAAGTTTAAGGTGGCCGGAACGTTATCAGCAGTGGTTCATGTGTGGTCTCATGAAAATGATGTGGGTGCGCATGACCAGATAATGTTCCAACTTGAAAACTCAATGTTGAAACTGGAAAAGTTGGAAACAGTGTTTATTGAAATGGAATCAATCAGCCCCAGGACGATGAATGTCACTGAGGGTAATGAAAAACTTCAACACGGAATTATTGAAGTCACTTACAAATTCAATTAAACGGAGGGAATTATATATGGTCCAAGCGATAATGGGAACTGATAAAGTTCTTTACTTCAGAAAACTTGGTGATACGGAAGCTGGTACACTGGTTCTTCAACAAGAACACAGTAAATCAGCATCCAGAGAAAGAGAAAAGACACCGACAAAGTTCGGTTCAGTTTCAAGGAAAGGACTTCTGGAAGAAGAAGTAAGCATCACAGCGCTTCAAGCAACAGATGATCCGTTTTATGAAACGTTGAGTGATGCGGTGTATGATGACTACCCAATGGAAATGTGGGAAGTGGATCTGACCAAGCAATCAGGTGGAGAAACTGGTACAACTCAATTCCAAGGTGAGTACCGTCAAGGTTTTATCACATCCTGGGAAGAATCTTCAGGCAGTGAAGAAGAAGCAAGTGTGGAAGGCACTTTCATCACTGAGGGTGTTCGTCAGAAAGGGCTTGTAACACTTTCCCCTGAACAGATGCAAGAATTGCAGTATATCTTCCATGACATGACAGCAGAGGATGTACCGGATGATGGTCTGGCATCAATGGTGACACCAGAAGGAGCATAACAATTGGGTGGCGTAATGCCGCCCTTTTTATTTTGATTTAAAACACTAATAAAGGTAGGGACTTAAATGGTAAATGTAAAACTCAAAGGCAAAGACACTGAAATTAAATTCGGTATTGGAGAATTGACCGCAATCGACAAAGAACTTGGTTTTGAAATCGAAGGGGCCAACCTCGGTGAAGGCCTTGAAATGCTGGTTCCGAAATTGAAATCAGGAAACTTAATCAGTGTGGCCAAGATTGTCAAAGCGTGTACACAGTCCAACAAAAACAGACCAAAAACTGATGAAGAAACAGAAGCGGTTCTGGAAGGAATTCTGGATGAATACGGTTCATTTAAAAAGTTCGGTGAAGCATGTATTGACCAGTTGGGAAAGAAACGTTTGACCCAAGAACTAGTGGAAGAAGCGTAAAAGATGCTGAACAGGGTGAACAATCCGCTGAAAAAGTGACTTACTGGGACGTGGTGATCAATGCCATGTCCCGATTGAACAAATCGACCATTTCAGATGTGGATAATATGACCCTGACAGAATACCATTGTTTAATTCATGCAAGAAATGAACAGGATTTATACCAGGAATATGTGGCGCACAGACAGGCATTTCTCAGTAGGGAAGTCAATGCAACAAAGAATGTTGGCACATCTAAGAAACCCAAAGAAGAATATATTTTCAAAAAATTTGATGACTTCTTTGATTACGAAAAAGCCCAAAGACAACTCAGAAACTTTGAAACTGAATCCAAGAAACAGAAGGATGAACAGGTCAGCCGAAAACAGATGGCTGACAAGGTAGCTGAGATGAACAGGCGTAAAGCACAGAAATAAACAATGAAAGGTGGTGGAATTGATATGGCTGATAGGGAGTGGAAAGACACCTATAAGATTGAAGCCCTTCTGACAGGTGACACATCTGGTCTGAAAGCGGCGATTGACAGAGCGAAAAAGATGCTGAAACGCTTGGAATCGGATGACGGTGATGTGGAAATTGATGCGGATGACAAGACTCTGAACAAACAGATACAGTTGGCTAAAAAGAAACTGGCGGAACTGAAAAATGAATCTGCTGAAATTGACATCAATGGGGATAACTCTGATTTCAACAGAGATGTTGCAGAATCCACATCAATGTTACAGGCTTTGAAGAAAAAGGCTTCTATCATCGAAATGAACACCAAAGGCTTGGAGCGACTGAAGCAACTCCAAACAATCAAAGTCAAAGAAATTGATATGGATGGTGCAAAGGTTTCTGTTTCCCCTGAATTTGATACCAAAGCAGCATCCGGCAGAATCGCTCGATTTAAAACCCAATTGAGATCAATTCCAAACAGAATTAAGACATGGCTGGAAGTTGATACGGATTTTGACCATATCGGTCTGTTAGCACGTCTCGGGATGGTTACAGATGAATTTCAAACCAATATGAACAAAATGGCCCGTTCCATACAATCATTTGCAGTGGTGTTTGGCAACCAAATAAAAGGCGGCGTAATCGCTTCACTGACAGCACTGGTTCCAATAATCGCTTCACTGGTTCCAGCGGTCATGGCTTTGGGTAATGCGATAGGTGTCCTTGGTGGTGGGCTTATCGGATTGGCTACGGCATTTGGCGTGGCTGGTATTGCTGGTGTCGGTTTCGGTGGTCTGGTAGCTTCTGTATTAGCTAGGTATAATTCAGAAACTTTCCAGGCAACAAAGGAATCACAAAAGTTTACACAAGCCATAGAAGGTATCAAATCCACTTGGAACGGTATTGTAGATGCAAACATGGCATCTGTATTCACGACAATGACCAATGCAGTCAGTGGTGCGAACTCAGCACTGTCTAAACTCGAACCGATGTTCAGCGGGGTTTCAAGTGTCATGGAACAGGCTTCAGCCTCATTCCAACGGTTTATTGACAAGTCCCCGATAGCACAGAATTTCTTTGATATGTTGAATAGCACCGGCGTTTCCGTATTTGACACGTTACTATCCGCAGTAGGTAAGTTCGGTGCCGGATTTATGCAAGTGATCAACTTGCTTGAACCGCTGATGACGAACATGGCTAACGGGTTTGATAACCTTGCGGAACGGTTCCTGAACTGGTCACAGACAGTAGGGACTGAAAAGAATTTCCAAAAGTTCGCTGACTATGTGCAACAGGCTTTACCGCTGATTGGTTCTATATTTGGTAGCACATTCCAAGGGATTATCAATCTGTTCGCTTCATTTGGAGATAACTCACTAATCATCTTTGAATCATTGGCACAAATGGCAGAACGGTTTAAAACATGGTCCGAAACTGTAAAAAATTCAGATGGGTTCCAGCAGTTTATCGACTATGTTCAAGAGCATGGACCAACGGTAATTGACCTAATTGGAAACATCATCGGAACTATTGTAAATCTTGGTATTGCACTGGCTCCATTAGGTGGTGTAGTACTGGATGTTGTCAACGGATTCTTTGAATTTACAGAACAGTTGTTGAAAAACCATCCTGTAGTCGGTTTGATTCTGGGTGCGTTGGGAACACTCTTTGGTGTATTCATGATGCTATTACCGGGAATCATTCAAACGGTAGCGGCATTCCATCAACTGATTGTGCCGCTCATGGGCGCATTCAAGAAAGGGACATTACTTTCAACAGCCATGGGCCTTCTCAAAGGTGCATTTGGTGCAGTAATGGGTATTGTTGGACTGGTGATTGGTGTACTTGCTTTGCTGATCGGTTCATTCATAGCCTTGTGGAACACTAATGAAGATTTCAGAACCCGGGTTATTGAGATCTGGAACACGATCAAGGAACATATTTCAAACGCTGTTCAAGCTATATCCAATTTCATCAGAGAAATTTGGGGCGCTGTTGTGGAATGGTGGCAACAGAACAATACCAACATCCTCAATTCTGCTATGGAAATTTGGACAGCGATACTGAATGTAGTGGAAGCAGCCATGGCGGTTATAGTCCCTGTCATTCAAGTGGCCTGGGAAAAGATAAAAATGGTCATTCAGGTGACCTTACAGGTGATTCTTGGAATCATAGGCGTATTCTTTGCTGTTCTTAATGGAGATTGGTCTGGGGCTTGGGAAGTTATCAAAACGACGGCAATCAACATCTGGAATATTATCAAGGATGGCATTGATAACATCCTCAATATTCTACTCGGTTTGATTGGTTCCAATGTTGAGGGAATGAAATCATTCTTATCCAACGCCTGGCAGTCAATCAAAGACCGTGCTGTGACGGTCTGGAATATTATTAAAACCCTTGTGGTAGCGGCTGTTGTTTCACTGGTCACAAAAGCCAATGAAAGATTCCAGGCGTTCAAGGCATTGTTATCAGAAATCTGGAACGCTATCAGAACCAGAGTGGTAACCGTTTGGAACGCAATTAAAACAGCCCTTGTGGGAATCATTCAGAATATTGTTCAGAGAGCTAAGGATAAGTTCAACAATTTCAAGTCAGAGCTGTCCAACATTTGGAATACGATTAAAACAACAGCTTCCAATATCTGGAACAGTATTAAATCATTCTTGTCAAACACAATTCAGAACATTGTCAATACGGCAAGAAATAGATTCAATCAAATGAAATCATTCATTTCCAGTATTTGGAACAACATCAAATCACTAGCTTCCAGTATTTGGAACAATATTAAATCCACAATCTCAAATGTGGTTCAGAGTATTCTTTCAGCGGTCAGAAGTCGATTCAATAGTATGAAAACGACTGTGACTAATATTTTCAACAATATTAAGTCAGTCGCTTCCAGTGTCTGGAATAGCATTAAATCAACAATATCCAGTGTCATTTCCAGTATTGTTTCCGCCGTCAGAAGTCGGTTCAATTCTATGCGATCTACGATTGTCAGTATCTTTAATAATATCCGTTCGACAGCTTCCAGTATATGGAATAACATCAAATCGACAATCAGCAATATCGCAAATAACATCAAGTCGACGATACAAAGAATATTCAACAGTCTGGCCGGTATTGTCAGAAGCGCATTCAGCCGGGTACGTTCGGCTGTATCAAACGGAATGCAACGGGCGTACAATGCGGTTACTAATATGTTTGGGCGGTTTAAACAAGCTGGTTCAAACATTGTCAGTTCGATAGCAAGCGGAATACGTGGGGCAGTCGGTAAGGTAACCAGCGCCATTGATTCAGTGGTGGGTGCCGTTCGGGACTTCCTTCCATTCTCCCCGGCGAAACGTGGGCCACTCAGGGACATCATGAAAACCAACATCAGCGGGTCTGTCGCTGAAACAATTAAACGACAAAGGAACCTACCTGTGAAACAGATGCAGGCCATGACCAGGAGAATGGATGGTGTACTGGGTGGGTTCAAACCTTCAATCAATCCGATTGATACCCAAATGGGGAACATGAGAAGAAGCCTGAGAAATGCACAACTCACCGCACGGGCATCCATAAATCACAACATTGAAACTCACATGGAAGCACCAAGCCAGTCACTCACGGCTCACTTGCATCTTGGACAGAGGGACTACAAGACGTATGTTTCTGATATCTCGAAACAGCAGAGCGACACCGCAAGACTGGAAGAAGATTTTGAAGTTTAAAAGGATAATCAGAAGTCACTCAAACGGGTGGCTTCTTTTTGTTGATAGAAAAGAGGTGGATATATGGTTTATCAATTTCATGATGTGGATGCACCCGCCAATTATGGGGTGGAAAGTACCAATAAATTGATCTACAACGGAACGAATGTTGACGACACTCTGACAGGTGAAGATGTTTCAATTGTAACCTTGAATATAAATGGGCGGGGTGTGATGAGTTACAAGAATAACATTGTAGATGCACCGGGATTGGACGGTGGGTTGTATGAGAGTTCCTTTCTGGAAACCCGTACCCTTGAAGTGGAAATTCAAATTGAAGCGGTGGACACCAGCACATTCATCCGAACGTTTGAAAAGATGAATAAGTTGTTCAGAACCGCCGGTGAAGTTCCAATTCAATTCAGTGATGAACCGGAAGTAACCTATTACGGTCGGTATGTTTCCAGTAATCACCCGAAAGAGGATTCAAATGTTCAGGTGTTTACAATTACACTGGTATGCTCAGACCCGATCAAGGAAATGGCGGAACAGGTGATTGATTACACCAACGCTGATAGCTTGATAGTTAACAGTGATTTTCCGGTTAAGCCGCATATTGCAATAACCTTTCCGGAGAACACCCATGAGTTTAAGGTGCATAACACCACTCAATTTTTAACCATTGATTATAAAAGAACGGACGGCTTCAACACCCGAAGTTATAATTTGAAAGTCAATGAAAATGCTATTACCAGAAGTGCTGATACCAGAGATGGGTATTCAGGTTTGGTACTATCCACCGACTGGGAGGATTTCACCATTGAAACGGGTGATCAAATTGTGGTTCAACCGGAACCGGAGAGCATCAGAATTTACTACAAGGGTGAAAAGTTATGATTTATCTTTTTGACAAACAGAAACAATTAAATAAATCCCTCCCCTTGAATCATTTCAGTTCAGCGCATCAGGTGAAAACAATTAATGGTAGTTATACGGTTGACCTGGTGACACCGTTGAAATTTGCCAAACGAGGAACGGTGTACAATCACAAGAAAGCGTTTGATAAAGCTTCTTTTGTGGGGCATTTTGATGAAAAAAACCGGTTCCAACTCTACAGAATCATCAATGTGAAAGTAGACAACAACAGTGTGAACGTCATTGGTTTACACATTTTCTTTGATGAAGCAAAAGCCAAAACCATCATCCATGATAGACGGTGGCGGGATTCTGAGTTGAGACCCATAGCACAATTTGCATTGAATGAAATCGGCTGGCGATTATTGGAATGTGATGTGACGGACCGTTACAACTTCAACATTTTCAGGGGTTCGATAGTGGACTTCAGAAAAGATGCCATTGAAACTTACAAGGTCGAAATGGATTATGAAATCAGTTTTGACGGTCAAAAAATCACATCAAAAGGGGTTCGGATAAAGAACCAGCTGGGTGAAGAAACCGGTCAACGGTTTGCCTATGGTTCAAACGTTCTGAAAATCACCGCTGAACAAGATCGGTCCGAAGTGTATACAGCAGTAATCGGACGGGGCCGGGGTGAAGAATCCGGAGACGGATATGGTCAGCGGATTGAGTTTGAAAATGTGGTCTGGTCAACGGCGAACGGCGACCCGGTGGATAAACCGGCCGGACAGAATTATGTTGAACTACCGGCGGCCACTGAAGAATATGGGTATTATGAAGATGGGACGATTAAACCCAGAATCGCTGTCATTGAATTTGACAATATTGAAGATGAAAACATCCTGATCAAAGATTCATGGGACTGGTTGCTTCAGAACAGTCTCCCAAAGGCAGTATTTTCTTCTGATGTATTCACACTTGGGAATTTCAATTTAGGGGACAGCATCGGAATCATTTATAAAGATGCTGGCATCATCAAAAAGGCCCGGGTGCAGAAGGTCGATATCAATTTACTGGATGATAGAAAAACATCATTTGAACTGGGAGATTATAAGCATTTCAAACCGGACAGCTTCGGTAAGGTTCGGGGTGAACTGAAGAAACAACAACGGGCAACAAGCGAAATGATCACCCGTCTGAAGAATATGTTTGACGATGATTTTGAAGCTGTTGAACAGGAAATGAATGATAATTTTAACAATGCGGTGGCGGAAGCACAAGCACAGGTTCGGGCTGCTGAAGCCCGGATGGAAGATGTTATTTCCAGTAACCGTACTGAAATCATGCAAGAAGTGGAAACATCCAAACAGGAAGCCATTCAGACAGCCGAAGAAAACGCCGAACAAAAGAAACAGGAAGTACAGAGTAATCTCGACAGTTTCAAGGACACACATCAGCAAATGTACGATGAAATGACGGCGGATATCATTGATATTGACGAATTTCTGGGCGACATCAGTAATATTACTCTGGACGAGCGCCTACAGGAAATGAACCTTGATTTTGAGGACAGGATCAAGAATATTAATATCAATACGGCGAACATGCTGCAAGGGACCCGGTTTGATGAACCGGATAAAATTAATACTGGAATCGGTGGTGCTGAGATTTTCGATACTAGCGAAATCAACAGGGTAAGAATCCGAGATGATACGGGTCATGTGTCACGTTTTGCTTTTAAAGAACCCGTGAAATTGGAAGCGAACACGGATTATTACGTTGTCATCGAGTACCGGACATTTACCGTACCTGAAATTGATTATTTCGCAATCGAAACGCCAACGGGCTATAAACGGCTTTATGACGCAGACACCGGCAAGGAGGGTTTCAGCGACCTGGTGACAGATGGTGTATGGAATCAGGCAACAATACGATTGAATGAACCTGTAATGTTGCAAGGGCTGCTACACATCGGCACACGGCCGAGTGGTGACAATAATGGCGCATGGATAGACGTCAGACAGCCTTACATGACGAACACGACCAACCGCCGCTGGCTCCCACATCCAAACGACGCCACGCAATCTATCGAGCAGATTACCCGTAGAATCACGGAGTTGGAGGATGGGCGGACGGAGTTAATCACAAGAAGTGAATATGACTTTGACACCGGTCAAGTGAATCAGACTATCCGGGATATAGAGGAACGGGTGGATGTCTCCCGCAATATGATTGTGGATATCGAGAATTACGATGTGATTCAAAACGGTTCTGAAGTCATGCAGACCGTCCGGGGATTTAATCAAAAAGTCTGGGACACGACACAGGAAATTGGGGCGAACCTGATTCCGATGAGTGCCAACGCTTGGGAGGATGGGGGTATATGGATTGGCAGCGGCGGAGAAAGCGACAACACCACCAGTCTTAGAACCATAGATAATATCGAAGTTCTATCTTCCACGGACTATACTATTTCCGATGATTCTGTATATGTATCATCTATAAAGTATGTAGATGTTCACGAATATACAGCTAACGGCACACATTTGACACATAATCGTATTCAAAGGGGTGGTACGTTAACATTTACAACCCACTGGAATACAACAAATGTAAGAATCGGGATTGTCCCTATGGACGGTTTTTCTATTCCTCCTCGGTTCATCGACTATGTAGATGATCGCATACGAATGAAACTAGAAAAAGGTTCTACCGCCACACCGATGATGAACGCCATTTCCCACATCGAACAACTGGCGAATCAAGCAAGCATTGCCGTGCAGTCCATAGCGGGCGGTGACGTACTCACGCAGTCTGATTTGACCATTACCGCTGACTACTGGCAATTGGGTTCAAAGCGGGTTGATGGCGACACGGTAGCAAGCGTACTGCGAGGCACACCAGGAAGCATAGACGCGATTGTCGACGAGATGAACCTGACCGGTAATCTAAACGTTAAGGGGCAGATTGAGAGTATCAGCATGAGTGCGGTGGAAGGTGAGTTTGCTGACTTGTTTGCGGCTCAGGTGCAAGCGGGTGCAGTTCATGCCGATTATGTGAGCGGATTGACAGCAGAATTTGAATGGATGTATACGCTTAAT
>Ga0079226_10002293_pt1 | contig 14733 bp, 12 predicted proteins | sample Poulit2014_FD_76345 | JGI IMG/M metagenome (GOLD analysis project Ga0079226, IMG submission 76345) | Agricultural soil microbial communities from Georgia to study Nitrogen management - Poultry litter 2014 | ecosystem: Environmental > Terrestrial > Soil > Agricultural land | place: USA: Georgia... | reverse complement strand
AGGACAAGCAGCTGTCGCTGTGGCTCAGAGCATTTTATACAAAAAGAGAATTTTTCTGAATTTACTTATCGGCTAGTCGTTCTACAGAACAGGGTCATTTACACAAAATTATTGACACACCCTTTCAATAAGAAATCATTAAAGTAAATTCGGTATGTTTACACAGTAGGGGAGTGTGTGATTGTATAAATTTTATATAAATGTTTAATCATGATATAAATAGAGTAGTTGACTAGGCATTATTTGGCTAGTCAACCATCCATCAGACATACGGTTCTGTATACACGGTTCAATAGTTTGAGTTTGCTTTCTCGAAGAATATGGTTAAATTTTTATAACCTACTCTTTCGAGAATTTTATTTGATGGGCCTATATAGAGAATGTAACTGTTAGCTATTCTCCAAAATCACGAGCCTTAGGCCACTCCCTTGTATATTCACAAATTTCATACGTTGTCATGCTGGAAAAATCAAAGCTACTAATCATACTTAAATCTAGTAAAAACAACTTGATATAACCTTTTCATTGACCTTATATTTATTCATAATGGTGTCAATATAATAGATAGAGAAAGAAAATATAACCAAAAAGACGTACATATGCATATCAACAACGAATGAACTGGTTAAGCCTCTGCTTTCAGTCACCAGTTTTTCCAGCAACCTGATCATATTTATTTTAATTTAAATTATGTTATCCCATTTAAACGAGAGATATGCTTTCTCCCATCCTTTATCTTTAGCTTTCACTTCCATAGCCTCAGTTAAATCCATAGTGTTATTAATTTCAAAATGCTTATTCGGAATTAGTTTACTTAAAATCTTTTGATATTCTGGGTTAGTAAAACCAGTCATTAATTGCTCAAATTCTATTACTGTACTTCTTGAACTACCGATTATACGAATATTTTTTTCCAGAATATCTCTAGTGTTAATCGAAACTAAATCTTCGCTTACTCCCATCAACACAAGGTTTCCTTGGGAATCTATTAAATCGATTGCTTGATTAATTGCATTTGAACTGAATCTTCCTCCAGTGCATTCAAAAATTGTGTTAAATCCTGTATTACCACTAAAATCATAGTTATTCACTAGAAATGTAGTAGCAAAATCCTCAAATTGATTAACTTTTTCTGGTATAGCACCAAAAACTTGTAGGTTATCTTTAGGAATTTGGTAAATAAAAAGAAGAGCAGATGCTGTTAAATATCCCAATGGTCCATCTCCGAAAACAGCAACCTTTGGTGATGAATTAGTTATAAGTTTATTATTGTTGTCATTAATTAGATTAATTGCGAATAAAGACACTGAACATAACTCTGCTAGAATAGCAATATCATCTGTCACTTCCTCAGGTATATGTACCAAGTTTTCTCCACTGATAACTAGATTACTTTGAGCAGCTCCATCATACCCACTTCCTAGAAATTTACCATTCAAGCAATAATTATCATATCCATTATTTTTACAATTTGCACAACACTCTTCCTTTTTTTTATTATTCAATTTATACCCAGGAATACTTGGAACAATAACTACGCGATCACCTTTTTTGAAATTTGAGTGATAAGAAACTTCCACAACTGCTAATGCCTCATGAAGTAAAGCCATTGGTAATTTATTATTTAACGCTTCTTTTCTTCGATTACCAGTATAATACCTTAAATCAGCGTGACAAATACTACCCAAATAAGGTTTAACAACTACATCATTATTTTTAATATCATGTGTAATGAGATGTTTTTCAAACACTCCGGGTTCTATTAGACGAAGAGCTGTAGATTGTACTACTTTTTGATTTGAATTCATTTTAATTCACCGGTCTCCTTCTTTAATTTTGTTCACTTTAGTTCATTTCAGTTCATTATATTTTTTTATCTGTTTTTTGTCAATGTTTAGAAAGTCCTTTTTTTATTCTTGATTTAAAATTTTTTTAGAATGAGTAAAACGTATAAAACTGGAGCTCCTTGGCATCTTTGGCTAATATCTTTATTTTTTATATTCATCTATGCTAATGGTGTTTATGATGTTAGGACACAACATTGATTACTACGATGCAAAAGGTTTTGGCGAAGAAACGTATAAGTATTTTAGATTATATAAATAAAGGTAGAAATACATTTAAAAAAGAAGTGAAAACGACGGTTTATATATTTGTTATTCTGATGACGCTATTTCTAATTTGCTTCCGTAAATTTACAATTATTTAATTTTTGATTAACATCTAATTAAACTTTCGTTGGTACGATGAAGTTAATTCAACTGTTCAGTATAATAAAAAAGATATGTTGAACGTAATAGCAATCAGTAAAATATTAAAAGCGAATATTTTAAGTTACTTACCTATATGGATTGTCATGGTGGCTATCAAATCATGGATAGTCTATCCATAGAAGGATTTATGATTTAGTCGGATGGCATAGTGAACTTTATATTGATGCAAAAATTCTACTAGACATTGCTTCAACAATTGAAATTGTTTATATTTGATGAAATGTCGCTAAAGAGCAGAAAAAAGATTTTACTGACGTCTTCTTGAAGTTATTTATAAGCAAGATTAAAAAACTATATTGACAAAGCATATAAAGCTGTATTATAATCACGACAACACATTTGAACAAATAAAATCAAAAAAAAGCAAAAGGAAACATCATGAACAAAAATATTCTTTCTTTATTTGTTTATTGTAAGCCCCTTCGTTGTTGGTTTTGTGCTAACTTAACTACCAACTAAATTATAGAAAATATGAATAATCTTTAAAATAGAGAATTAACAGGTATCAAAATGTATTTGAAAGAATTGAGCTAATATAGAAGGAGTGAAACTAAAATAACATGAAATTCATGGCATTAAAGAAAAAAGAAACAAAGTTAATGGGAATAGGATTGATATATTTATTACCTGCTATCATATTCCTAGGCACTTTTATGATTTATCCTATTATAAAAACAATATATTTTAGCTTTTTCGATGTAGGAGATGGTGGAATTATTTTGGATTTTTTAGGTTTAGATAACTATACTTCCTTAATAAAGTCAGAGGATTTTAGACACAGTTTATGGATTACATTGTTATTTGTTATTTACACTGTTCCTGCTGAAATAATCATTTCATTACTTTTAGCAGTTTTGGCAAATGAGAAACTTAAAGGAATTGGCTTTTTTAGGACAATTTTTTCTTCTACATTAGCGGTTTCTGTGGCTGCAGGATCAATAATTTTCCTTTTTTTCTACCATCCTTCCATGGGAACCCTTAATAACATATTGAATGTTTTTGGTATACCCGGGGTAAACTGGCTAACAGATCCAAATTGGGCTCTACTATCCGTTGCATTTACATCCATTTGGATGCATATAGGAATCAATTTCATCATTATGTTAGCAGGACTTCAAAATGTACCTTCAGAATTATATGATAGCGCTAAAATTGACGGAGCAGGATTTATGAAGCAATTACGTAGTATAACTATCCCAATGATTTCTCCTACAATATTTTTCTTATCAATAATTGGTGTTATAAATTCATTTGAATCATTTGGTCAAATAGATATTTTAACAAGTGGTGGCCCTTCAGGTGCGACAAATGTAATTGTCTACTCAATTTATCAAGAAGCCTTTAAATTCGGTAATTTTGGATATGCTAGTGCGCAAGCAGTTACGTTATTTCTTGTTATGCTAATTGTCACACTTATCCAATTCAAATTTGGCGAAAAAAGGGTGCATTATCAATGATTAAAAAAATATTTATCTATATTTTACTTACAATTGCGTCCCTGTTAGTTTTTTTCCCTATTTTGTATGCGGTATCTGTAAGTTTCATGACACCACAGGAACTGTTTAGAGGTGATTTTTTCCCTTCATCATTTAATTTAGATGCATATAAAAAGGCACTTACATCTATACCTCTCGTACGTTATTTACTTGTATCCTTTTGGATGTCATTTAGTGTTATGGTTGGTCAACTTGTTATTAGTAGTTTAACAGCTTATGGATTAGTATTTATTCCATTTAAAGGTAGAAATGTCATATTCATTTTAATCCTATCAACAATGCTAATCCCTTGGGAGTCTACTATAATACCAAATTTTATGACGATACTTAATTTGAATTGGATAAATACATTTCAAGGATTGACTTTTCCATTTTTCGCAGTACCATTCGGAATATTTCTCATGAGACAGAACTTACTTACTCTTCCAAATGAAATTTGTGAATCAGCTGCTATGGATGGGTGCAGTCGTTTTCGTTTTTATCTATCTTTTGCTTTACCACTTTCTAAAACTACATTAAGTGCTGTAGGTATTCATGCTTTCTTAACAACTTGGAATAAATACTTATGGCCTCTTCTTGTAACTAATGATGCAAGTGTACGGCCAGTACAAATTGGCTTAAAAACTTTGATTCAGAGTGAAGGGTCAACTAATTGGAATGTTGTAATGGCTAGTGCTGTTTTAGTATTACTTCCAACACTATTGTTATTATTTATAGGGCTCAAGTATATTCGTGAAGGTCTCACAGCCGGTTCTGTAAAAGGATAAAAAATCTAAGGAGGTAGTTAATATGAAAAAAATGATAGGAGGGCTCATCTGTTTATCATTAATTTGGGCTTTATCTGGATGTACTAACACCCAGGAATCAGGAGGTGAAGAAGGAGTCATTGAATTTTGGCATACTATGAGTGGTGAAAATGGTGAATATCTGGAGGAGTTAGTTGAAGAATTTAATGACCAATCTGATTCTATTCAAGTTAAACCTGTATACCAAGGTGACTATGAAGATATTCAGAAAAAACTTCGAGCAGGAGGTGGAGCTCAATCAATTGCTCCCATCGTAATGACTGGTGATAACGATGTACCACATATGGTAAACAACGATTACATCACACCTATGTATGAATTTATAGAAGAAGATGATGAGGTCGATACTTCTGATTTTGAAAAAAATATATTACAGCGTTATGAAATAAAAGATAAATTATATGCAATGCCTATGAGTTCATCAAATTTATTAGTATATTACAATAAAGATACGTTTGAAGAAGTTGGACTAGACCCCAATGAGCCACCAAAAACCTTTAGTGAAGTAAAAGACATGGGGAAAAAAATAGATGAGGAAACAGATCAAATAGGTTTTACAACAGCAATTACTCCATGGGTCCTTGCGCAATTAGTATCTAATCAAGGTGGAATGTTTTTTAATAACGATAATGGTCATGCTGGCGAACCAACAGAAGCATTATTTAATTCAGAAGAAGGTGTTCAAGCCTTTAAATGGTTTAGTGAAATGCATGAAGATGGTATTTTAGAAAACATGGGGCGAGATTGGTCCGATATTTCAACAGCTTTTGTAGGTGAAGACGCAGGTATTAGTGCAATGTCAACAGCGAATGTTAAAGGGGTAGTCGACGATGCTGATTTTGATGTAGGAGTAGCACCTATTCCTGTTCCTGAGGATGTTGATCCACAAGGTTTAGCCGTTGGAGGAAATGCTTTGTGGATAACAAAAAATGCTTCAGAAGAGCAAAAGAAAGATAGTTGGGAAGTAGTTAAATTCTTAACTAGTAAAGAAGGCCAAGCTAAATGGGCTGCCAATACAGGCTATTTACCATTAAATAAAAAAAGTGCTGAAGAAGAAGTATTAAAAGAAGCTTACAAAGAATACCCACAAATGGAAATTGCCGTACAACAATTGCAAGATTCAGAAATTGGTCCTCTGACACAAGGAACCTTAGCAGATAATTGGTGGTCTATAGAAGATATTATCGCAAGTGAATGGGAGAAAATGTACGACGGAAAAGATCCAAAAAAAGCAATTGATGATGCCGCTAACAAAGCAACTGATGAATTAAATTAAAAAGTCGTACCGCATGTAATGTATTTTTAAAAATTCTGGAAACGAGTTTGTCTCAATATAAGATAATTGTGGATACTCTTAATATAATCTCTTTATTTATATAGGGAGTGTCCATCTTATTCCAGAATTCAAAGTGATATTATTAAATTATACTTACTATTAAAAACAAAAGGAATGATTAAATTATGCAAATAAACTTTTTGGGAAGTGCTGCAACAGAAGGAATTCCCTCACCTTTCTGTGATTGTAAAACTTGTACTCATGCACGAAAATATCAAGGAAAAAATATTCGAAAACGTTGTTCTTATATGATTAATAATGAATTGTTGGTTGATATAGGACCTGACTTATTTATTTCCTGTGCTATGTATAATATAGATTTACTTGATACTAAGTATATCTTAGTATCTCATAGCCATTTAGATCATTTATGTATCCATAATTTAAAATTGAGAGAAGAACATTTACATAAACACACTCATCTTCCACCAGTAACACTAGTAGCTGGTCCTTCAACTATGACCTTGCTTAACCAATCTGGTGCACAAGATGAAAGTATGGGGGTAAAGAGAGAGCCTATACTTCCTTATGATACTGTAGACTTACCACCTTATACTATCAAGTCTATTAAGGCAACTCACTATCCAGAATCAGGAGACGCCATGAATTATATCATTGACGATGGAGATAAAAAAATACTTATAGCCTCTGATACGAGCGTTTATAAAGATGAAGCTTGGTCATATTTAGAAAATCAAAATTTGGATTTATTAATCATAGAAGCCACGAAAGGAACAAATCCATCCGATGAGGTTCATATGGGAATTGAGGGGCTTGAATATACTGTTCATAAAATGAAACAAATGGGGACAATAACTGCTAATACCGCTGTGTATGCCACTCATTTCTCACATCAAAATTGCCCTCCACATGAGGAATTAACTAATATCTTACAACGTATAGGAGTTAAATGTGTGTATGATGGACTTAGCTTAAACATATAAAATCTAAAATAAAAAAAAGAAAATGGATATCAAAGGACTATAACAATATACTTAAACTATACTAACATAATCATTTATAATCTACAAAAGTTAAGTAAAATTATATGTCCAACCTACAAACCAGTAAAATAAGAAAAATAATTAAAGCGCTAAACATTAGCATAGATTCAAAATCACTCAAAACATAGAAGGAGATCAATAAATTGACACTCATAGCTTTTATTAGACATGGTAATACAGATTGGAACATTGAAAAACGAGCACAAGGACACGCGAATAATCCTTTAAATAAACGAGGGATAAAACAAGCTGAAGCAGTTGCCGAAAGACTCTCAAATGAAAATTGGGATGTATTTTTTTCAAGTGATTTGTTACGAGCTACTCAAACAGCAGAAATAATCGCTTCTAAAACCAAAATTCCCATAAAAGCCTTTTGTAAAGAATTGCGAGAGCTTGACCGTGGTCAAATTGAAGGGACTATTGAGAAAGACAGAATTGAAAAATGGGGAAAGGAATGGAGAAAATATGACTTAAAGCAAGAAACAACTCAATCAGTCCAAAAGAGAGGAGTTAGATTTGTGAGAAAAATAGTCGATCAATATCCTGAAAAAAAAGTTTTGGTTGTCGGACATGGATTTATGATTGCTCAAACCTTGAGAGCTTTGTTTAAAAATGATACAGAAGAGTATGAAGAGCCAGATAATGCCTCTATTACGGTAATCGAAAAAAAAATGAAAGATTGGAAATATCTTATTTATAATAGTACAACTCACCTTGATATTAAAGATTAACAAAATAATAGAACATTCTAAAATGTAATATTATTAAATTTTCAGGGAGGATTTAAAATATGGAAATTACTTTCTTAGGTACAGCAGCAGCAGATCAAATTCCATCTCCTTATTGTGATTGTTTAAGATGTAGATATGCACGTCAAAGTCGAGGACATGATATACGTAAACGTTGTTCTTATTTAATCAATAATGATTTACTTATTGATATGAATCCAGACTTACTTACATCTTGTTCAATGCATAATGTTAACTTGTTAAATATGCAATATGTGCTAATTACTCACGGTCATCGCGACCATTTTGATATTGCTAATTTAGTAGTGCGAAAAAACGGTTTCTTTTCTAAAAAAACCCATTTTCCTGATTTTACATTTGTTGCTCCCCCTTCAGTTATGACTTTATTAGAAAATTCTGAGGTGAAAGAACATGAAATAGGACTTAAAAGGTGGCCAATCTTACCTTTCGATACCGTTACACTCCCGCCTTATCATATTAAAGCTCTTCCTGCCACTCATGACTTTAAAATTGGAGATGCAGTAAATTATTTGATAGACGATGGACAATCAAAGATATTAATAGCATCTGATACAGCAATTTATAAAAAATATGTCTGGCCTCATCTAGAAAATCTTATGATAGATCAACTTATTATTGAATGCACTGTAGGTACAAACGTTAGTTATAAAGAAGGACAAAGCCGGCATTTAAGTATAAAAGGAGTCAATTATATGATAAATAAAATGAAAAGTATTAACGCCATAACAGATAAAACATCTGTCTGCGCAACTCACTTTACTCATGAACATTGTCCCTCACACAAAGAAATGAGTAAGTTACTGAGTAAAATTGGTGTAGAATGTGTCTATGATGGTTTAATTGTTAACGTTTAAATAAAAAGCCTTTTTAATAATTTCTGAAAGTTTTATGCTCGGGTGAGTACTTAAAAAGAATCCTGTCTTTGGACTATTTATATTCGGATGAACATCCTCCCTTTATAAGTTGTATTTAACTATAACTTTAATTGAAAACCAATGTTAATAATTGTTTTTATTGAAGAAACAGCTATTGCGTAGTAAGCTATTAGAAAACACTCTTAAAGTTTGTTGGGAAAAGTCTCGGAAATGTTATATAAATCTTATTAAGAGGAGAAAACTCAATGCTGATTCTTGATCGACAAAATAAAATCTTACATTTTGTACAAAAAAATAGAGTTGCTACAGTAGCAGAATTGGCAAAAGCATTTAATGTCCATGAGGCTACTATTCGTCGTGATTTAACAACACTTGAGGGGAAAAAATTGTTAAAACGAACTCATGGCGGGGTAATGGTAGGAAATGAAGTGTCTTCAGAACCTCCTTTCCAAGATAGAGCAATTACACAATTTGATGAAAAAAAAAGAATGGGGGAATATGCTGGAAAGTTTATTCAAAATGGAGATAATATTATATTAGACTCTGGAACTACCACAGTTCATATAGTGAACGCCATTCTAAAAAAAGAAAATATAACTGTGATTACAAATGATATTAATATAGCTGCAAAATTACGATTTTATAAACAAAACAAAGTAATAGTAACAGGAGGAAACTTATTTCCCAAAAGCTATATGCTTAATGGATTGATAACTGATAAAGTATTAGGGGAATTGTTTGTTCATACAGCATTTATTGCGACTCCTGCTTTTCATCACAGATTTGGATTATCTCATTTTGATGATTATTTAGTTTCTGCCAAAAAATCCATGATTAATTCAGCTAAAAAAAATATAATAATAGCCGATCATACAAAAATAGGAAAAATTTCTTTACATAAAGTAGCAGAAATAAAAGATATTGATGCTTTAATTACTACGAATCAACTAGAAAAGCAACAGGATCATAATTTAAAAGAATTAAATATAGAAGTTCATAAAGTTTAACTTATAATAAAGTATGGATTAAAACAGAAATAACTATGATACTAATATTATTCTCTTTATAAAAAAGTTCTATGTAAAATGTTGGGGTGAGATGAAAATTCTTGCTCCAATTTTATTATTTTGTTTGTTTTTCATTCCGATGAGGGGTAATTCTCCACTTAAGCAAACAATTTTTTAATTAACCTGTCTACTTAAAGGGGAGCATATCGTTTTTCGTTTTATTCTTTATTAAATTATTTTAAACAAATTCATAAGCAACTGAATTTTAACCATTTTTCGTAACATATGAGAGTTATTTACACAAAATAAAACTCAATTGATAAATCTATGAACATATCATCCAATTTGAATCTTATAAAATTATTGAGTTAACATCTTACTATCTTTTAACGAAAGAATAGCTCCATTATCTCGTAATTTTTGCCTAATTTCTTCAACATCTACTTCTTCTGGAGTAATATTATTTTTAGCTGCTATAGCAGCCCCGATTCCAACACCTTCACCTACAGCCATACAAGTAGGCATGACTCGAGATGAACCAAATACAACAGGATCAACGCTAATACATCGACCACTTAACATAAGCCGTTTTACGTCTTTTGAAATTGTAGCTCCATAGGTAATTCCATATGGATTTTCAAGAGATCTAATTGTAGTTGAATCGCTTGATCCACTATGAATATCTATAATATACGACCCCAAAGCTATTGTGTCATTAGGAACTTCTGCATTAAGTGCTGCTTCTTCTTTGATCATTTGCCTTCCTATAATTCTTCTGGATTCACGTACACCTACAAAAGGAGCAATTGAGGACAGGTAAATATCTTCGAAACCTGGTACATTTTCTTGTAGCATTTTAATCAAAGGAAGAATTTGTAAATGTCCATCTATCTCCCCATTACTTAAATCGTCTACCGTCGAACCATCAAAGTTTTTGATTCGAATACTATTAATAGCGATATATCCATCTTTAGGTAAATTAATATAAATAATTGTATCCCGGTCAATAGGGCACTTACCTTCTTTTCTTAGCCTAGCAACCGTGTTTCTTAAACCAACATGAACATGATTTTTACTAGACCCTAAAAATTCTGGTGTATAACCTGGTCGAATTTTCATTGATTCACTATGTGTTAATTCTTCAGGATGTTCTTTTAAATAATTTATAAACTTTTCTAATTTAAATCCGCCAACAGTAAACATTAAAGTTCCAGGTTGTATTTCCCTTTTTACCTGACCTTTAGAATATTGACCTATTTCGTATTCTGCCCCCGATAGGTAACTTACATCACCATCTCCTGTAGCATCAATGAATACATCAGCAAATATTTCCGTTTCCTGTCCTTTACCTTTGACTATTACTGATTTTAGCTCTCCATTTTCTACGTTTGTATCAATTATTTCGCAATGCAGCATGGGTTTCAACCCGTATTGTCTAACTTTTTCAAATATAACTATTCTCATTAAATTTGGATCAATAACAGTTGTTGAATTATGCAGTGGACATTCTCTATGCCCAAAAGATCCATCTAACTCAATTAAACGATCTACTAATTCTTGAGCTAAACCTTTTGTAACTTGACGTTCTTGAGCATCCAAAAACCCTAATAAAGGTAAACCTGTGGTCATATTTCCTCCTAAAAATCCTTGACGCTCAACTATCATAGTTTCTGCTCCTTCGCGTGCTGAAGAAAGAGCTGCCCCCAATCCACCTGATCCACCACCTAACACTAAAACATCCGTTTCTAAAATTTTTCTTTCTGTGTGCTTTTGCATATCGAAATCTCTCCTTATTAAAATTTTTAAAAAATATAAAAATTAGTCATTAATATATTTTTTTACAAAAAATCCTTGAATGAGATTATACATTTAAAATATTTATTACACTGTATTTTACTAAATTAATTTGATAAGTTCCATAGAATAATATATCATATATTATATACTTTTTTTCATATATCAAAAGAAAGATTGGATGCATTAAAATGAATTTTACAAAAGAACTATAGGAAAATGAATTAAAAATTACTTCACATGTTTATTGGGAAAATAAAAAGAAATTTGAACTAGACGTTGACACTTATTTAACATGGACTGTTTTTGCCGTAGAGTCAGGAAGCTTTAAATACCGAATAAATAATGAAACAGGTATCCTCAAACAAAATGAATTAGTTTTTTGCCCCCCCCATTCTTCTTTTTATCGAAGTGCTTTATCATCAATGGCCATTCATTTTATTACTTTTAATTTCTACTTTCCTTTAAAAGAAAGAGATATAGAAAGTAAAATGCCTACATTTAAAGTATCTCCAACTGACAAAATACGATTAATGTCAAATTTCTCATATTTGAAAATGTTAAATCTATCATCAGATACACGGAGCCTTTTTAGAAAAAAATGGATACTTAACGATTTATGGTTATTAGCATGCAGTGAATGGGAAACAATGCCCAGAGAAGAAGATTTAGCAGGTTTCTCTCAAACAGAAGACGAGTTAATGAATTCGGTAATGAGCTGGCTTATAAGAAAGGCAGACACTCAATTTAATATAAGTGAATTATCCAGTTATGTTGGTCTTAGCCAAGTACAATTTACTAGAAGATTTCAAAGAGCCTATAATACATCGCCTTCTGAAGTCGTGCGCACCATAAGAATAAAAAAAGCTGCTAAATTGTTACTGAATTCAAACATGACTATAGAAAACATAGCAAAAAAATGTGGTTATGATAATGGTTTTTACTTAAGTAAAGTATTTAAAAAAACAATGGGAATAAGTCCTTCTGAATTCAGACAAAAAAACAGGATTTAGTATGACTTATGATTAAAGGTAAACCCGTTATATCTCTATCAAATAAGAACATTCCTAATCATTTAAATCCATTACATTATAATTGTTTCCTGACTTTATTAGTTAAAATTATAGTTAAACAAACTTTATTTTGTAGTTTCTCTAAAAGTAGGAATATAGGTTTTGTCCACCTCTGCAAAGTGGCGAGCACTTAAGTGACCGCACGACCTAGTCAGCAATTCTGGTTCTTCTTTTTTACATATATCCTGGGCTTTCCAGCATCTTGTTCGAAATCTACACCCAGAAGGAGGATTTGCAGGAGACGGTAAATCCCCTTCTAAAACTACTTCTTTTCGCTTTATAATGTCCCATGGATTAGGAGTCGGTATAGCAGATAATAACGCTTGTGTATATGGATGAGTTGGTTCCTGAAATATATCTTTTCTATCACCTATCTCAACTAGTTTCCCTAAATACATTACTGCAACTCTATCACATATATGACGTACCACAGAAAGGTCATGTGAAATAAATAAATATGATATGACTAATTCTTTTTGTAAATCTTGTAGTAAGTTAATTATTTGAGCTTGTATTGAAACATCTAAAGCAGACACTGACTCGTCACAAATAAGTAATTTAGGACGTAAAGCTAATGCTCTAGCAATATTAATTCGTTGAGCCTGCCCTCCTGAAAACTGATGAGGATAATTATTTCTACTATCAGGATTAAGACCAACTAGTTCCATAAGCTTTATTACTTCTTTATCCCAAAATTTTCTCTCCAATGTACCAGGGTTATTTTTCCAAGATTCTTGTATTATTTCTTTTACTGTCATTTTCGGATGTAAAGAAGAAACAGGATCTTGAAAAATAAGCTGAACATCTTTTCTTAAACTTCTCATTTTTTTATGAGTAATATTTGTAAGATCATGTCCTTCGAAATAAATATGACCTTTTTTAGGCTCCTCTAATCCAATTATCGTTTTTGCTACAGTAGACTTTCCACAACCTGACTCTCCTACTAACCCGACTGTTTCTCCTGAATAAATGTTAAAACTTACTTCAGAGACTGCTTGGACCTCGCCGACTTTTTTCTTGAAAACCCCACCTTTAATTGGAAAAGAAGTAACTAAATTTTTCACTTCTAAAATTGGATTATCTTCTTTTAGATTATCCATCTTATAAAACCTCCTCAAAAAAATGACAAGCGCTTTTTCTTTCATTTCTTACATTCTTAAGTTCAGGTATTTTTTCTTTACAAACTTCCCTTGCTATGGGACAACGAGAACGAAAAGGACATCCCGATTGAGGATTTAGCATATTTGGTGGTGATCCTTCAATAGGAACAAGACGAGTAGGTTCTAATCCAATTGTAGGTAGAGAGTTTATCAAGCCTTGAGTATATGGATGTGCTGGATTTTTAAGAACTTCTTCTACTGGACCAGTTTCTACAATATGCCCAGCATACATAACAGCTACTCTATCTGCATAATTAGCGACCACTCCGATATCATGAGAAATGAAAATTAACCCCATTTTTTCTTTATATTGTAAATCCTTTAATAAAAGCATAATTTGATTTTGTACAGTAACATCAAGTGCAGTCGTAGGTTCATCTGCAATTATAAATTGCGGTTCTAAAGCCAAAGCAATAGCAATAATAATACGTTGTTGCATACCTCCAGAAAATTGATGCGGATAATCATTTATTCTCTTTTCCGCATCAGGTATCTTCACTTTTTTCATTAAATCAATAACTTTTGTTTTAACTTGCTTCCTGGACATGCGTTTATGAGCCCGAAGTATTTCTCCAATTTGAAAACCAATTGTATAAACCGGATTTAACGTACTTAATGGATCTTGGAATATCATGGACATTTGTGCACCACGAAGCTTTCTTCTTTCAAAGTCTTTCATACGTACAAGATCCTTACCTTTAAATTTAATGCTTCCTTTATTGATATGACTGTTCGGTTTAGGAAGTAATCCCATTAAAGCTAGAGCTATCGTACTTTTCCCACTACCAGACTCTCCTAGTATTGCTAGGGTTTCAGACTTATGCAAGGAAAAGTTAGCTTCATTGACTGCTTGTACATTTCCTTTTTCAGAAATAAATTCAACAGAAAGGTTTTGTACAGTTAACAAAATTTCTTTAGAATTTTTTTGCATTTGTTCTGTCTCCATAGTTGAACCTCCTCATTTATACATAGCATCATATATCTTTCAAATATCGCGATAGACTCAATAAAAACAATAAAATAAGTTTAGGAACAGATAATTCAACCTAGAAATAGAGAAAATGACTATTTCTAGGCTATATATTACAATGTTTTTTTCTATATGTTACTAGTTATTCTTTATATACTTCTTTGAAATT
>Ga0079226_10002292_pt1 | contig 14739 bp, 13 predicted proteins | sample Poulit2014_FD_76345 | JGI IMG/M metagenome (GOLD analysis project Ga0079226, IMG submission 76345) | Agricultural soil microbial communities from Georgia to study Nitrogen management - Poultry litter 2014 | ecosystem: Environmental > Terrestrial > Soil > Agricultural land | place: USA: Georgia... | reverse complement strand
AGCCGCGGTTGCCAGGTTTCAGTAGTCTCATCCCACACCAGGCTGGCCTGAGTTTGATAGCTCCAGTTTTCCGACTCAGCAGCATCTTCGGTCGCATTATCGTCCTCGTCGGCCGCCTCCCCTGGTGTGAGATCCCAGGTGACCGTGTACTGAGCGGTTGCTGTCACCGTGTCATCATCCGTGTCATCCATCTGGGCAGAATCCAAACTCACCGACAGTGGGAAACGCTGCAGCTGGGCCAGGGCGTCTGCGAGCGCGGCCGGGTCTATCGAGTCATCGGTCAGTGACAGGTCGGTGAGTCCACTGAATTCTTCGGATACGAGTTGATTGGCAAATTGCTCGGCTGTGTCGGTTGGGTCGGGCACATTTGGGCCGCAGGCGCTCAATCCCAGTGCTGCAGCGATCAGCACGGCGGTAAGGGTGTAGCGGCGGCGAAATATTCGTGATGAGGCGGTTGACTGGGAGTGATGCGCGGTGTGAGTGGAGGACATCATGGTGGGTAGTCTAATGGGCTGAACGCATCCGCTGATGCTCGTGACACAGGCCATATCGGCGGTCTAGCAGTCTTCGGGTTATCCCGAACAAAGACGATGGGAAGCCCTGTCGTTTCACGTATCCGAGCCTTCTAGGCTGACTGCCATGACATTATCGCTGCGGAATCTTTGCACCCCAACCTGAAATGTTTGATCATGCGCTCCCATAAGCTTGCTGCCCGGTATGTAGTCAATGACGTGCGCCGCAATACGCCGGTCACGGTGGCGTTGTTGTTGCTGCTGACGTTGTCCAGTGTGCTGGTGGCCGGCAGTGTGCTGGTGATTGAACGGGTCAATGCTTCGGTAACTCACCTGTTTGATACCGCTCAGCCGCCACATTTTTTGCAACTGCATACCGGTGAGGTCAGTCGCGCAGCCCTGCAGGATTTTGCCTCAGGGCGCGAGGATATCCAAGCCTGGCAGCTACAGCAGATGGTGGGGTTTGCTGGCACCGATCTGCAGGTGCAACGTGGTTCCGGCGCGACGTCCACGGATCTCAGTGGCTCGCTGATTGATCATCTGTTCGTGGCCCAGAATCCAGACTTTGATTATTTATTAGACGACGACGGCGCTATTGCTGAGCCTGCGGTCGGTGAAGTGTATGTTCCTATCGCCCTGGCGGATCAATTCGACATTGTCGCCGGCGACATCATGGCGGTGGATACTGGCACTCAAGTGGAGACGCTAACCGTGGCTGGCACAGTACGAGATGCCCAGATGGGATCGTCGATGGCCTCGGCGGCACGGTTTGTGGTGGCCCCACAGGAGTTGGCCAGCTTGATGACTGCACCGCGTGGGACACCGGAAACCCTGGTTGCCTATCGTTTGACAGCTACCGCTGATGTTGCAGCATTCCAGCAGGCTTATGAGCGTGATCCTCGCCTCCCCACGAATGGTCAGGCGGTGACCGAAGTGATGATCCGCCTGGTGACGGTGATCAGTGAAGGACTCGTGGCCGCCGTTGGCATACTCGCCGGGGGTGTGCTCATTGGCATTGCCTTGTTGAATATGCGGTTTGTCATCAGGTCGAGTCTGCAAGATGAGGGCCATGAGATCGGCACCTTGCGAGCGCTGGGTATCTCACCTGGGGCGATTATACGGTTGTATTTGACCAGATACCTTGCTTTAACCGTGGTGGCCGGTGTCAGCGGCGTCCTCTTAGCATTGACTGGAGCGACACTGGTGGCTGGTGACTCCCAGCAGGCCCCGATCACCGCTGTCACCGTTGTGCTACCTGTGGCCGCGGTGGTATTAGTCAATGGTTTTGTCTTGGGCATTTGTGCGTTAACGCTTCGCCGCAGCCTGAACGTCAAGGTCCTAGATGCACTGCTACATGGCACAACACCACCTCGTACTCAGCGAATGCCAGGCTCAATGTCCCGCTCTGTTCTTGGTTCCGCACGTGGCCGAAGGTTGCATCTGCGATTGGCTCAGCGTATGTTGCGTTCGGAGCTGCGCCACTGGATGATTGTCCCCATCGTTTTTGGGCTCGCCACGGTCATGGTCACCTTTCCAGCGCAGCTACTCTCCACCTTCCAAAGCCCTGGCTTCATGCAGTATTTGGGTGCTCCACAAACTGATCTTCGGATCGAAATTCACGACGAAGACGCTTCGGTTGCATCCGAAGTCCACGAGTCCTTGAGGACCAGGCTTGCCGAGGATCCCCGGGTGACAAATGTACAGTCATACGCCCACCAGCGCTTTGACGTCGAATATGAGGGCAGTTGGCAGACGCTCAACGCCCAGCTTGGTGATCATTCCAGTGCCGCCATGGCTTTTGTCGATGGCCAGGCCCCCGGTAGCAATGAGATCGCGTTGTCCACGTTGAACGCCCAGGCACTAGAGGTGACCGTGGGTGATGACCTGCGATTCCAGGACGCCACCGGAATCCGCACCTTGCAGGTCAGTGGGGTGTATCAGGATGTCACAGCCGGTGGGTACACTGCCAAAATACACGACAGCCCCTCCGAGGAGTCTGCTGCACGGTGGAGCGTCTTTATTGATGTCCGTCCCGGTATGGATCCAGGTCATCTTGCCGCCGAGTATCGACAAGACTTTGCCACCGCCGAAGTGTTACCCATGACCGACTATGTCGACCAGACACTGGCATATGTCACCGATGGTTTGCGCTCGGCGTCCTGGATCATCTTCATGATTGCTCTTGGCGCCGTCACCTTGATTACGACACTATTTCTGCGATTACAGCTGAGCCGTAACCACGCCGAATCAAATACCCTGCGCTTGCTGGGCTTTTCTGCACGACAACTGACACTGCAGACCATGGCCCAACTGGGGCTGATGATCCTGGTTGGTATAGGTGGCGGGCTGGTTCTTGCTGCCACGGCCGGTCAATGGCTGACCTCCCAAGCGTTGGCTGCAGCAAATTTCGGCATTATCGAACTGAGCTTCATCTCCAACCCCGTGCTGATCTATCTCATGTATCCGGGGCTGCTAATCAGCACCAGCCTACTGGGTGCAATCCTTCTGCTGCGAAAGCACTACGCCAACCGTGCTGTTTTTGCTTCACCAGTGGCCTAAGCAAAGGACGCCATGCAACTGACACAACGCACCAAGACCGTAATCCTCCGCACCATCAACCTGACCAAGGAATTTGCGATGACCACTCCCCCAACCCGGGTGCTCAATGGCATCGATCTCACCATCCACTCCGGTGAATTTGTGGCCATCATGGGGCCGTCTGGTTCAGGCAAGTCCACCTTGCTGCATCTATTGAGCGGGCTCGATGACCCTTCCAGCGGACATGTCGAATTCGAACAACATCCACTGCACGATCTCAACGATCGTCAGCGCAGTCGACTGCGATTGCACCGGATGGGTTTTATCTTTCAGCAGCCACATTTTCTCAACAGTCTGACCATCTATGACAACGTGCTACTGCCGGCGTTAAAAGCGGCACCAAATAGCAAGACCGTCCAGCACCGGGTGGATGAGCTGCTAGACCAGTTCTGCATCGATCACATTGCCCACCAGTATGCTTCCCAGGTATCTGGGGGTCAGTTACAACGAGCTGCGCTGTGTCGGGCCTTGGGTACCAAACCGGCCATGCTTTTTGCCGACGAACCCACCGGTGCGTTGAATTCACAGATGACCCAGGATGTTCTTGATGCCCTGGCAGCAGCACACCAGCTGGGAACCACCATCCTGATGGTCACGCATGACCCGGTGTGTGCCGCCCGTGCCGATCGTATTGTGTATTTGCGCGACGGAGGCGTGGTGGATGAACTGTTCAGTTCCCACGATGACGCCGCGGCACGGGAAAACGCAGTTCGAACGTGGTTGAGCCACCAAGGCTTTTGAGTGCACTGCGAACTCGTATCCCCTCGGGGATGGCAAAATGTTGGAGCGCCACAAGATTTCCGGCTCCCAGCCTAAGACGCTGTGACCCAAAGACAGCAGGGTGAGTAATATTTAGGGATATTGAACAGAATTCTGGACAGGATGACATCATGTTGAATCACAATGTGATTTATATCGATGGGGTAGCCGCACCTTCGGGCTCCGTGACCGACACTGTGGACCAACTACAACACGACGGCGTTGCATGGCTGGACTTCGTCAATCCCACCCCGCAAGAACTTGACCAGGTCAAGACTGCACTACAGCTCCATGAGCTTGCCATCCAAGACATTCTGCAGGGCCGTCAACGGCCAAAGATCGAAGCCTACGGCGCCACACAATTCATTGTGCTACGTCCGGCCAGGATTATAGACAACAGAGTGCAGACGGTGGAGTTCTACCTTTATATCGGACCCAACTTCATTATCACTGCACGGCATGAAGATTTCCCGGCCCTTGAGACAGCAGCACACCGGCTGATCGAAGACCCCCATCTGGCTACCAGCCCCCAACACATCCAGCAAGTCGTTCTCGATACCATTTGCCACAGCTATAGACCAACAATGCTCTATCTCCGCGATGCCATTGACGACGTCGAAGAAGATATTCTGCTTGGCGAAGAGACTGCCCCGCACCGGGTCTATGAATTGCTGCGCGATATCATGAAGCTTCAACGCAGTGCTCACCCATTCTCCGATATCATCAATGATTTGCGTGAAGACCTCACAGGGGAATTGGACACCCATCTTCGCAGTCTAGAAGACCGGGCTCTTCGATTATCGGAGCAAGTCGATAGTTTCCGCGATGTGCTCACCGCGGGCTTACAACTCCATACTGCACTGTTAGGCGAACGGCAAAATGAAGAGATGGCCCGTATGACCGAGGCTGCCTATAACCAAGGCGAACAAGCCAAGAAAGTCTCAGCGTGGGCCGCGATCTTATTCACTCCCACGGTGATCGCCGGAATTTACGGCATGAACTTCCGCCAGATGCCGGGTCTAACCGATTCATACGGGTTTACGGTAGCGCTACTGGCCATGTTGGTCTCGTCAGTCACGCTGTATATCGTCTTCAAACGGCAGCACTGGCTCTAAAGATGATGTATGCCAGTCTTGTCCTGCCAGCAGCATCTCGTTTTGAGTGGCCGCTCCACATAAGACCACGGCACTGTGCGCTTTTGATGGTGGATGTCATTCAACAATTCGGTCGTCATCCAGACATGGGCAGACACTGAACGATTCTGGTTCCCACAGCAGTAGATGGCGGGGCAAAGCCTAATACCAGTGCACAGAAGATGTGATTCTGGGGTACCGCAGGGCAAGAAGCTGTTCTCGTTTCATTCCAACTCGATATACTCGAAACAGGGGTGTTGAGCGCGCACCTGGCGACTGATCGCCATCATCTCCTAACATTCTTCGTCCAACCGAGATCGCTTTGACAGCGGAGCAAGAGGACCTCATGCAAGCACTGATCATTTATGAATCCGCGTGGGGCAACACCAAAGATATAGCCCAGGCAATTGGTCAAGGACTCGCCGAAGAGGACATCCACCTGCAACTCAGTGCGGTCCAAGACGCCCCTGCACTGCAACAGGTAGCGGTAGACCTCCTCGTGGTCGGCGCCCCGACCCATGCGTTTGGTCTGAGTCGAGAGTCCACGCGCGAAGATGCGCATCACCGGGGCGGCGCACTGATCAACTCTGGAGTCCGGGAATGGCTCGACACTGGCCCCGTCGCGTTGACCGTGGCAACCTTCGATACCCACGTCCGGCACCCGAATCTGCCGGGGCATGCCAGTCGAAAAATCGCCAAGAAACTCAAGAAACTTGGGTGTACGGTGCTGACCGATCCGGAAAGTTTCAACGTCGACGACTATGACGGTCCACTATCACCAGGGGAACACGATCGTGCTCGCGCATGGGGCCACGAACTTGGGCGTCGCCTCATGGGCCGATATTACGATCACCAGCCCTAAACTTTGCATCGGGACGTGCACGGTGAGCTGTCGCGCCCCTCAGGATGGATGATTCGATGCGCGGCTCAAATATAACTAGCCAGATTGATGGACCCCTGACCCCCGCAGAGCTAAATGGCATCCACGCGTGGTAGCGGGCTGCAAACTATTTGTCCGTCGGGCAAATCTATCTGCTGTCCAACCCGTTGCTGCACGAACCCCTACGGCCGGAACATATCAAACCCCGTTTGCTGGGTCACTGGGGCACCACCCCGGGCTTGAACTTCATCTACGCGCATCTTAATCGCGCCATCATCCAACGCCATCTGAACATGATCTATGTGATGGGCCCCGGTCATGGCGGTCCAGGCCCGGTCGCAGCCAGCTGGCTGGAGGGCACCTACAGCGAAACCTATCCAGAGGTCAGCCAAGACATCGACGGCATGCAAAAGCTGTTTCAACAATTCTCTTTTCCCGGGGGTATCCCCAGCCATGTGTCCCCGGAAACCCCTGGCTCTATCCATGAGGGCGGTGAATTGGGCTACGCCCTGTCCCATGCCTACGGTGCCGCTTTTGATAACCCTGATCTTATCGTGACGGCCGTGGTAGGAGATGGTGAAGCCGAAACCGGAGCACTGGCTACCGGCTGGCATTCCAATAAGTTTCTCAACCCCACCACCGATGGTGCGGTGTTGCCCATTTTGCATCTCAACGGTTACAAGATCGCCAATCCCACCATCTTGGCCCGGATTGATCGGGACGAGTTGGACGCCCTGCTGCGCGGATATGGACATACGCCATATTACGTTGAAGGCCAGGATCCAGAACAGATGCACCAGAACTTCGCCGGCACCCTGGACACCTGTCTGGAGGAAATCCACCAATTCCAACACCGTGCCCGTGAGCACGGCGAGATGACCAGGCCCAGGTGGCCGATGATCGTATTGCGGTCCCCCAAAGGATGGACCGGCCCCACCACCGTGGATGGCCACCAGGTTGAAGGCTCCTGGCGTTCCCACCAGGTGCCCTTCAGTGCAGCCCGGGAAAACGAGGATCACCGCAAGATCCTGGAAAACTGGTTACGTAGCTACCGTCCAGAAGAACTCTTTACCGCCACCGGTGCACCGGTGGAAGAGCTCCGCGGGCTCCGTCCTGAAGGTACACAACGGATGAGCGCTAACCCGCATGCCAATGGTGGATTGTTACTTCGGGATTTGCAGATGCCAGATTTCCGCGATTATGCAGTTTCGGTAGAACACCCAGGCACTGGACAGATCGAGGCAACCCGAGTGCTCGGACAGCTGCTGCGCGACGTGGTGTCCGCGAATATGCAGACCTTCCGAGTCTTCTCCCCAGACGAGAACAATTCCAACCGCCTGACGGCCATCCTGGAAGCCACCGATCGCACATGGAATGCCCAAATGCTCCCCGAGGATGATCACCTTGCTCACGACGGGAGGGTTATGGAAATCCTGTCTGAGCACACCTGTCAGGGTTGGTTGGAAGGTTACTTACTAACCGGCCGACATGGGTTCTTTTCGTGCTACGAGGCATTTATTCACATCGTAGATTCCATGTTCAACCAACACGCCAAATGGTTGGACACCACCAACGATATTTCCTGGCGTCAGCCGATTGCTTCACTCAATTATTTATTGACCTCTCATGTCTGGCGCCAAGACCATAACGGATTCTCCCATCAGGACCCCGGGTTTATTGACCACGTCCTGAATAAGAAACCCGAAGTCGTCCGCGTCTATCTGCCACCTGATGCCAACACGCTGCTATCCGTGGCTGACCACTGCCTCCGTAGCCGTCAATACGTCAATGTTATCGTCGCGGGCAAACAGCCACAGCTGCAATATCTGACCATGGACGACGCCATCGTCCATTGCGCTCAAGGCATCGGCACCTGGGACTGGGCCAGCACGCACCCGAACACCGAACCAGACGTCGTCATGGCATGTGCCGGTGACGTGCCGACCATGGAGACCCTGGCAGCAGTGGACCTGTTACGCAGCCATTTTCCGGATCTGGCCATCCGAGTCATCAACGTTGTTGATCTGCTACGACTACAACACGACGCTGTTGGTCCACACGGATTGCCAGACACTGACTTTGATGCACTCTTTACCACAGATCAGCCCGTAATCTTCGCCTACCACGGCTATCCGTGGCTCATTCATCGACTCACCTACCGACGCACCAACCACGGCAACTTCCACGTCCACGGCTATCAAGAAGAAGGCACCACGACCACCCCGTTTGATATGTGCGTGCTCAACCGGATCGACCGCTTCCACCTAGCGATCGCTGTGATTGACAGAGTGTCCCGACTCGAGAACGTATCTTCGGGTGCACGCAAAACATTCCAGGATGCCCTGATTGAGCATCACCGGTACATTCGTATCCACGGCGAGGATATGCCTGAGATCAAGAACTGGCAATGGCCAACTGCCCCAAAGTCGTCTATAGGACGGGCTGGAGGATTTTCTCACTAGCTCTGCATCGCGTCACTGCCTGTGAGGGCTCACCATTCGGGCTGGATTATTCGACGCGTTGGTCTTCAAAGTAAGAACACCAAGCCGGGAAGTACTTGTCAAAGTCTAGCCTTGTGGCTATCGACCACCAGTCTGGTGGTCTTTTTGCTCTACCAGGACATTGTCAAACCAATACAAACCAACACTGACTACAACGCTGTGCAAAACGTCAACATACAGACCCGTGAAAATTATTCCCACACGTCAGTCACCGAGCTGGCTGATAGTAAAAGCCAGCAAGAACCCAGCAGAAGCGATCAGACCGGTCCAAGCATGGGTCCGTTCGAAAGCTTCAGGGATCATCGTATCGGACAACATCGTCAGAATCGCACCGGCAGCAAATGCGGTAATGACGCCCACGGTCTGAGCCGAGGCATCCCCCAGCAGCAGATAGCCCATCGCAGCCGCCAGTGCGCTAGCCACCGCGATACTACTCCAGACCCCAAATACGTACCGGGCACTACGATCGGCTTGTTTCATCCCGGCAGCACTCGACAGCCCCTCAGGGAGGTTAGAAATAAACACCGCCGCAACCACAGCTGTGCTGACCCCACCACCACCGAGCAGACTCGCACCTAACACCACGGACTCTGGTACACCATCCAGCAGCGCACCGACGGCGATCGCTCGACCACTACCGGACTGGGAACTCTCTGTGGGCTGTTGGTTCTGGGACCGTTTGCGGTGCCGTGCGCCGAACCTGTCGAGCAGCTTATTGGCCAGCATGTAGGTGACCGCGCCACCAGCAAAACCGCCTACCACCGGGGCGACACCGGCACTGTCAGCAGCCTCCTGAACAAGATCAAATGCCAGAGCAGAGATTAATACCCCAGCACCGAAAGCCATCACTGCGGCAACAACTCGAGGGGGTACCTGAACAAACCATGCGATGGTTGCACCGATTACAAGCGCTGCACCAGCTAACAGTCCCCAGGCACCAGCCACGAGCGTACCCATGAGTGGATCGACTGAAGCGGTGACGATGAGCGAATATATCACTGGCCGGTTTTTCTTAACGCACTGCCCTTGTGTGCAGCGATATGTTCGGTCTTATCGCTTTTGATTTCGTATTGAGGCGTATCGTTTGAGGCGCGTCGAGTGTGGCCCTTATAGTCAAAATCTTCAGTGTGCACCTTGGTCACGGTGCCTGAGACTTGCCCGGCCTCAGAATTCCAGGTCACATGGTCTCCAACCTTGAATCGTTGAGCCACGTCCACTCCTTTCAACCATCGCGGAACGCGAACTTGATACGCACAATATCACCGTCGAAACCAAGTCTATAGACTCAGCTTTTCACTGCAGCCAATCCCCCAAAGAGCACGTATCAGAGGTCAATGTAATGCAAGAAGGTAGCGAAAGTCGTACACTCAAAACAACGACAACCGCTGGTTGAGTAAGGAAATGAGGCCCGGATGTGTCGTTGGCTTGCTTATCTTGGTTCATCAATACCGCTGGAAGATGTGCTGGTGCGCCCGAATCACTCGCTCATCGATCAGAGTCTGCATGCCCGACAGCTTTTCCTGCCCGGTGATCCGCTTGCAACCGTCTTCCTTGATAATGCTTTCCCAACGAATGGCGACGGGTACGGCATAGCGTGGGCAGGGCGCGCTGGAACCGTCGGGCAATACCGCCAAATCGGACCAGCCTGGGACAGCCTCAATCTTCAGCACCTTGCCGCGCAAATCGAAGCAGGATGTTTTCTCGCCCATGTCCGTGCAGCACCGGGACAGACGATTGCTGAACAGAACTGTCACCCTTTCGTTCACCAGAACTGGATGTTCCAACACAACGGCGAGATACCCAATTTTCCTGAAGTAAAACGAGAACTGACATTCGACGTCGACCCCAAACTGTACCCATCAATCCTTGGCAATGCTGACACCGAGGTGTGTTTCTACTTGGCCCTGACCTATGGCCTGGCACATGACCCGTTACAAGCTATGACACGGATGGTGGAGCGAGTTGAACGCGCTCGCGACAAACATAATATTGCCGCGCCTTTTCGTGCCACAATGTGCGCCTCTGATGGCCATCAATTGGTCGTGCTGCGCTGGGTAAGCCCCGATGTGGTGGGAGCTACTGCTCCGAGTCTCTATCATTCCTATGGACCCACCATGCTGCATACTGTCGACGGCGGCGCGGATACCCTACCTGATAACGCGCAGCTTGTCGTGTCCGAACCATTGGAGTTGCACTGGAGTACCCACGTGTGGAATGAAGTGCCCGCTGGATCGATTGGTATCTTTCGTCCAGAAATATCGCCGACTTTTACACCTGTCGACGTGGACTTCCAGCGCTAAATAGTGGTCGGCGCAGTGCGTATAGAGTTCGGCAATGTTCCTGTGCCAGCGATGCGCTTGGGTTCGACTGCCAAACGACCCGCAGATTGAACCACCGTGACATGGTGATCCGCTGAGTCAATCAGCGCAAAGAAGGGCACTGCCGATGACCGTCAACGCATATGTGAAACTTGTAGAGCCCAGTAATGACGTAAGTACAACGGTCATCGCCACAGAGGTTGTTCTTTTACCGCGACCTTCATATCGAATACAAGCCAGCCCCTCGTGGGATATAGCCTAAATATTTTGACTGTCTCAAGCCTTGTTGGCACAGTTGTGTTGGAAAGGTGCAAAGTATTCCACTGCCGATACAAGCGGAAAATGGGCCTGCCGGGCAAAACAAAACCTGCTGTGCAGATTGCAGAGCAGGTTTAATATTGGTGGAGCTTAGGGGATTCGAACCCCTGACCTCTTCCGTGCCACGGAAGCGCGCTACCAACTGCGCCAAAGCCCCTTATCAAGTTTTTATTGTTACCTCGCTGGGCAACAGATACTAGTATACATAGCTTTGTTTTGAAAACAAATTCCGCATGTCAGATCTAGCAGGTGATCTTAAACACTGGTTTGCGTCAGGGTAAATGATCCGTATGCACCCGAATTCGATTGCAAAACGTGTGCCTTGCAGTTGGCCAGTCGCGGAACGTTAGCATAGTCCTCATCGTCGTGACCGGTCAGTAAGTGCGCGGCAGCTCGAAGTGCGTTGCCGTGAGAAATAACCAGCAGCACGTCCACGGTATCCAACGCTTCTATGACAGCCTGGGCGGTACGGGTTCCTGATTCCCGTGGAGTTTCTCCTCCGACGGGGCCAGCATCGATATTGGGCAGACGAAATGCGGCATGTTCGTCGGGCCAGCGCTCCGAAATCTCGGTGTACAGCAGCCCTTCCCATTGTCCGCCCTGAGTTTCCTTCAGATTCTCATTGACCACAAAATCAAAGGCGCGGTCGCGACACATAATCTGGGCTGTTTCAACGGTCCGGAGCAGGGGTGAGACAATCGCTGCATCAAATTCAGTGTGCCCCCAGCGACGTGCGGCGGCCCTCGACTGGTCTCGTCCAGTGTCGTTCATCGGAACATCTTGTTGACCTTGAAAACGCCCTTGAGCATTCCAGTCAGTTTCACCATGTCGAAAAAAGACAAGAGTCTTCATGTCGAGGGTTCACCTATCTTATGTGAGAGTCTTCGTTAATCCGTCTTTGGCAGATCAATCTGTGGAGCATCAGACCAAAGACGATCCAGTGCATAGTTTTCGCGTTCTTCGTCATGTTGAACGTGAACTATGAAGTGCCCATAATCCAACAGTACCCACCGATTTTCCGATTCACCCTCGCGACGCGAAGGCTTCAGCTGGAGCTGTTCGCGTAATTGGTCTTCAATCTCATCAATAATGGATTTGACTTGTCGCTCTGTAGCAGCGGAGGCGAAGAAAAAAGCGTCGGTGATACCGAGGCGATCAGCAACATCAACTGCTGAGATATGTTCAGCCTGTCGAGTTGCTGCTGCTTTTGCTGCGATGTGCAACGCGTCCAGGGTTGGTTCGGGAACTACCACGAAACTCCTTCTAAGTTTAGCGAATCAGCAGAATGATGGCGGTGATCAGGGCGATGACGCCGATGGCAAAAACAATGGCTGACGACAGAACCATCCGGCGTTCTGGCGCTTCGAAAACTCTATCTTCGAGAGAATCCAGACCGTGAGCTTCAGTTGCCTCGACTGGTTCACCCGAACTTCGCTTGGCTGGTCGCTGTAATTCGCCAAGCAATTCAGCCGAAGGTACCGGTGCAGTCTGATCTGCTGCACGTTGGTCCACATCAAATGGACCGGTAATCATCGGTGGTGATTGAGCACGACGAGTACGCCGACGAGTCGCTTTCCGTGTAGCCGGTGTCGAAGGTTCGTCTGGTAGTTCAGCTGCCGGTTGCTGACTTTGAGCTATCGTGTCTTCGACGGCACCATGAGCCTTGGAGTCATGGTCCTCGAGATCTTCTTCTGGCTCGGGCTCAGACTCCGCAGGCTGGTCATTGGTGATGGTACCGACCGGTGCTGTCTGACCAGTGTCCTGTATGCCATCGGTATTCGAGGCTTCGTCATCATGTGCACTAGGCTGTTCGGATTCCTCGATGATCGCAATGGCTGCGGTCTCAAGATCCTGCAGTTCTCTTGATTTCTCGGCGAGCTCTTTTTGACGTCGCAGCATGGCTGGATCAATGACATTTGGATTGGCTTGACCCATTTCCAGGATTTCTTGAGTCAACCGTTCAGTTTCGGCTCGCAGGGCTGCCCGCCGAATCTCAATAGTGTCCAAACCAGACATGTCGGTAATTTCGACGGCAGATTCTGTGAAGGAATCCCCCATGGTCACTTCGATATTCTCGCCCGGTGCACCGTCTGGATCAACAGCTGCCTGCTGCGCTACAGCAGGCACGGTGATCGGAGGAGTCGAAGTCGACGTCGTCTGTGGTGCAGTTGCCCGACGAGCCGGTTTTGGTTCCGGTTTTTCTTGCTCGCGCTCTAGCCGAGCGATTTCAGCACGACGCTCGGCTGCCCGGCGCGCTTCAATTTCTCGTTTTTCACGACGAGATAGTGGTCGCTCAGCTGCCTTATCTGCGCCAGGCTTACTGATGATCGGAATCATACCGGTCGAAATGACTTCAGAATCAACGCGTCGGCGACGACGGGTGCCCGAGGGAGCATCAGCTACGGCACCATCGACGTCGGCGGGAGCATCAACGGGACGACCCGATGCACGACGCCCCAGAGAGGCTGTGTCGTCAATATCTGCGTCCTGGTTTTCCACTTGTTCTGTGGGCTCGTCACGGGCTGCTCGTGCCGCTCGTTGTTCGAGTTCTATTGCCCAACGCTGCGCTTCCTCGTCGCGCAGCTTTGCACGCTCTTCACGTTCGCGTTGTAAACGTAGCTCTCGGCGGGAGGGATAAGATTTACTCATCGGTGTCCTCCGGTCGATTGTTCAAAGATACGGTCGCATGACGTTCCACTGTTGGTCGTTGCATGTTGCCATGACGGTCTATATACAGACCATACTTTCCGATGTATTGCACCACCCCGTCGGGGACCAGATACCATACGGGTTTGCCTTCTGCCACACGTTCGCGGCAATCGGTCGATGAGATTGCCATCGCCGGGATTTGCATCAGCGAGACTTCTTCAGACAACCCATAGTCGGTGAGCTCATGGCCTGGCCGTGAGACACCAACAAAGTGTGCTTTACCCCAGAGCTGTTCGACGTTTTTCCACGTCATGATTTGTCCCATGGCATCAGCTCCGGTGATAAAGAACAGATCCGCATCCGGACGTAATTGCTGGATGTCATCCAGTGTATCGGCTGTATAGGTCTGACCGGGTCGATCAATATCGACCCGAGACACAGAAAACCGCGGATTTGATGCTGTAGCAATCACGGTCATCAAATAGCGGTGTTCTGCTGGGGAAACGTCCCGCTCTGTTTTTTGCCATGGTTGGCCGGTCGGGACGAACACAACTTCGTCCAGATCAAACTCTGCGGCCACTTCACTGGCTGCCACCAGGTGCCCGTGGTGAATGGGATCAAAAGTACCACCCATAATGCCCAGTCGGGTTCGGCGAGCAGGGGGCGTTTGCGGAGTTTGCGTCACAGTCAGTTGTTTAGCGCTTTGTGGTGGAGCCCTGCGCTGGCTGTGCGACGTCGGTGGAGGCCGGAGCGTCTGGGCGCAGCGCTACCGAACGCAGCGACATGATGGCCAACAGCAAGAACATCAGCGCGGCAAAAATCGCGATGCCGTAGACGATCGGGTTAACGGGTAGTTCGTTGACGACAGCTGCGTCTGCTGCTGCGAGGAACAGTTCCATGGATGAGTACTCCTGTATATGTCAATGTTGCTAGTAGATGAGCTTACCGAATTTTTGTGGCCGAATGGTCACGGTGTCGCCGGTTAGTGCCGGATTTGACCGTCGCCACGCAGAATCCACTTGGTTGAGGTTAATTCTTCTAACCCCATCGGTCCGCGAGCATGCAATTTTT
>Ga0079226_10002291_pt1 | contig 14739 bp, 11 predicted proteins | sample Poulit2014_FD_76345 | JGI IMG/M metagenome (GOLD analysis project Ga0079226, IMG submission 76345) | Agricultural soil microbial communities from Georgia to study Nitrogen management - Poultry litter 2014 | ecosystem: Environmental > Terrestrial > Soil > Agricultural land | place: USA: Georgia... | reverse complement strand
ACGGACTTTGATGCAGAACCAGGCGGTGCGAACGAAGTCCAGCCGAATAAACGCCCGCTCAGCAGTATGACGCCGACCATCGTGTTCAATGACGGACAGCCGGTATTGACCGTCGGCTCACCGGGCGGACAGACGATTATCACATCCGTACTGCAGACGATTTTGAACACATATGAATATGACTTATCTCTTGAAGACGCATTGAACGAACCGAGAATCTTCACAAACGGACCCGACAGCTACTCATATGAAGAGGGCATTTCTGAAGATATCATTTCAGAACTCAATGACATGGGTCACGGATTTACTGAGGAACCCGCTCCAATCGGCAACGTGAACAGCATCATGTACAACACGGAAGACAGCACCTACACAGGTGCCACCGATGAAAACAGAAACGGTGCAGCGTTCGGATTTGAGGCGGAACCTGTTGAGCAGTAAAAATGAAAACCACCCGGTGATTTGGGTGGTTTTATTTAATCGGTATGAGAAATTATTTTATTTTTATATAGGGAATTTATCTAGATTCATCAGAAACGTTTTAAATTGAATGATGTTAAGAAAACCCACTGGAATCGTTACGATCCCAGTGGGTTTTAATTTATGCCCTACTCTTTATCTGCTGTATACTTCCTGATTGCCGGGAGTATTTCATTACCGATCAGCTCGACGTTTTTCATCAGCTTATCAAACGGTACACCACCGAAATCCATCTGTCCGATGTATCTCTGATGACCGAACAGTTCATGCTGATATAATATCTTCTCGATAATTTCCTGAGGACTGCCGATATTCATCGCACTGCGCTTATCTGCCCCTTCGGCAAATTGTCTTTTCGGATAAGACTGTCCGTTGATCGCTCTCATGCCAAGATCTGTATGAGGATAGGCTTCTTTCAGTGCCTGCTGCGTCGTCTCAGCTGTGTAGAAGAAACCGGCGGTCGCAACAGGAAACTCTTCCGGATTGTACCCCGCTTCTGTCAATGATTCACGGTAGGCGTCGATAGAGATTTTAAAATTCTGTGCAGGCCCGCCGAGTGTCGCAAGCTGCATCGGTACACCTTGATGACCGGCTTTTATTGCACTGCCCGGCGCTCCGCCGACTGCCCGCCATATCGGCAATGAACCGTTCAACGGACGCGGAATAATTTCTGCGTTTCTTAACGGTGCACGGAAGTTACCATTCCAATTAACGATTCTTTCTTTATTAATTTTTAAAAGCAGTTCAAATTTTTCTTCATACAGCGCTTCGTAATCCCGGACATCATATCCGAGCAGCTCGAATAGACCGATTCTGGACGCCCTGCCGGCAATGATTTCAGTTCTGCCGCCAGAAATTAAATCGATTGTTGAAAAATCCTCGTACACGCGGACAGGGTCCGATGTACTGATGATCGTTGAAGAACTGCTGATTTTAATCTTTTCTGTCGCCTGCGCAATTGCTGAAAGTACCACGGAGTGTGCCTGTGTGGCAAAATAGTCCTGATGACTTTCACCGACACTGAAGAAATCAATGCCCGCCTGTTCTGCCAGCTGAGCAAGCTCGATGATTTCCTTTATCCGCTGCTGGGCAGGTATTCTTTTTCCTGTTTCCGGATTCGGGATATGATCTCCCAGAGTATATATACCAAACTCAAGTCCTTTACCATTATCAATACCGTGCTGTTCCATTCCCATTTAAAATTCCCACTTTCTGAAATTTATCTCTTATACCATTATAAGCTTTAAGCACTTATTACGTAAGTACGCACTTAAAGGTGGTATAGTATACAAAAAGATACTACGGAGGGAATTCCTTTGAATATAGATCCTAAACTGTGCCAGGTTGACAGTGCTTTGGACATCATCGTTGGAAAATGGAAACCGATAATATTATTGAGTCTGATGAAACATGGAACGATGAGATTCAGTGAACTGAAGCGCGGTATTCCGGATATTACGCAGAAGATGCTGACAAAACATCTGCGTGAACTGGAGAGCGAAGAAATCGTTGAAAGAGTCGTCTATCCCCAGGTGCCGCCGAAAGTTGAATACTCCATAACGGAATATGGACGTAGCCTTGAAGATATTATGACAGCGATGCACGAATGGGGCACCAACCATAACAGACGTAAATCACAGAAAACGACAGAAGAGATGAGCATTTAAGCTCACCTCTTCTTTTTTATGGCAATTATTTACCCTGATCGAAATACGTCAACAGCACTTTACCAAAGTCATTCAGAAAATGCCTCGCTTCAAGGTTGCTGTTCCATTCTGATGACAGGACTGAAAACTTCACCGTCTTATCCTTCGACTGGAAAACGCCGATGTCATGTTCAAGATTATTGATTGTACCCGTCTTGTTCGACACGGTGATTCCGTCTTCATCCCCGCCGTCATTCAACGCCCCGCCGACACGGTCGTTGAACTGGGAATCTCTCATATGCTTCTGCATATCCTTCCGGACTTCTTCAGGTATGAATTCATTTTCTTCATACACAAGTTTGAGTGCCGTCATCATGTCTTCCGCCGTCGCGACATTATACATTTTTGTTGTGTCACCCGACATATCCATGAAATGGCGTTTCAGTGTCGAATCATTGATCCCCCACTCCTTGAACAAGTCTGCAAGCTTATCAAAACCGACATAGTCCATCAGCATGTTGGATGCAGTGTTATCCGAAACGATCATTGCGAGAACGACAATATCCTTCACCGGAAGGACTTCCACATCATTCAACGAATAAAGTACACCCGAGCCGTCCACTTTATCTTTGACCAGCAGCAGGTCATTTCTTCCCGATTCATACGCCTTCTTCAGAGCTGCCAGACAAAGCGGTATTTTAATTACACTCGCCGAACGGTAGATTTTATCTTCCTGATGTTTAATCACTTCATCTTCATGTTCGATTACGTATGAGATATTCTTTGTAGACTGCTGACTGGCCAGTTGTTCTATTACTTCTTTGTTCATACGACATCCCCTTACTATTTTCTTAACTCTATCTTACTATAAGATATTCAATCGTTTCAAAAATAGTCTGGCATTACCAATACATCATCTAATATATTGTGCATGTCTTAATTCCGATAGTTCTATCGAACGTCCTTGTTCCAATCTTGACTGTTCTGCAGCAAACGCCATCAAGTGACTTTCTAAAGATTTTTCAACTGAAGAAATCATCCCTTCTTTCGTATCCATCGATTTGATGAATTCTCTCATGAGTTTTTCGTCACCGCCCCCATGCCCGCCTACCGTTTTTTTAAGATTAATAACTTTTTCATGTCCAGTAGAAAAGTCATAAACGCTGATACTATTGTCTGCCATATTTCCACGGATTTCACCTTTAGTTCCCATAATTTGAGTGATTCGTGTCTGTTCTCTTGTAAATCCACACATACTGAACATAGCAGTGGCACCACCCTCAAATTCCATATTCACTACTTGATGATCTACCACATCATTATCGCTTTGATAGACACATTTACCATAATCTGTTGTCCATAATGCCTCAATAATATTTTCATCTGTAAGTTCAGTCGTAAACTTACCTGCCCAGCCTCTGCCTTCGCCCAAATAATACTCTCCCGCATGATATGGGCAGCTATCTGCAACTGGACATCCCTTTAAGCAACGTTTTGGTGCACCTTCGGGCTTATTCTTCTCATTGAAATGCATCAGAGAACCATAAGAGGAAACTCTTTCACAATTCTTACCGATTATATAGCTTATAATATCCATATCATGACAGGATTTTTGTAAAATCATCGGACTAGATTTTTCCTTATTTCCCCAATTACCACGTACAAAGCTATGAGACATATGCATATATTCAACATTTTCATTCAGTTGAATGCTTGCTACCTCTCCTATTTCGCCGCTTTCGACAATCTCTTTAATTTTACTCCAAAAACTTGTATACCTCAGGACGTGGCATACTGTAATTGTTACATTATGTTTTTTAGCCTTATCAATGATTTCCACACATTCCTTTAACTCGGGAGATATCGGTTTTTCCAGTAAAATATCATAACCTAATTCGATAGCTTTAATTACAGGTTCATAATGTAAGCGATCAAGTGTAGTAACAATCGCTGCATCAGCAAATTTCTCCCGACTTAAAATAGTTTCATAGTTTTCATAAACGTTTGAAGGTTCAATATTATGATCTTCTTCCATCGCATTTCGAATTACTTTGTTTGGTTCTGCGACACCTACAATGTTGATTTCATGTGGATGCCTTTCAGCAAATCGTCCATAAATCTTTCTACCTCTGTCCCCTGCTCCGATAATTATTGCTGTTTTCATCAAAATCCTCCTATTTCAATTTCAAGATGATTCTATCATGATTAATTAATTCATTTTGTGAGTTCCTTGTTTCAACCTAAGCTTAGTCGTTCTTTATTTTTTAAATATAGTCGTAGATTTCGACCCCTTTAACTACACGGTTTATAAAACCGTCAGGACTCGGATTATCCGGATTTATATTCATCTGATCCGATTTCTTACATGCTATTAACTGTCCAAAAACTAAATACAATAATATCAATTCGATATTGTTCAAGCCTTCACCCAACTCTAAAATATTATAATGTTTACGAAGCTCTTCTGGTATAAGTGTGCGACTTGGTGTAAGTATCACTTTGAATATATCACGCGCATCAGCTAGCTCAGATGATATATCCTTTTCATATTGATGGACATAAATTTCTTCGCTTTGTGAATACATTTGGATTAATAATGATCCATCAGTCAATGCCGCCTTAGGACCATGTCTGAAGCCGAGTGTTGTTTCATTATTTACATCGATTTCTCCACCCGTTAACTCATTCATTTTAAGTGCTGTTTCTTTACTGATTTTAGAGTAAGTGCCAGTTGCCAAATAAAATATTTTTTTGAAATCATGCTCTATTTCTTTATCAACAAAATTCTCAATTTGTTCAAAATACTCAGGTGAACCTTTGATGAATGCATCACTTACATTTTTATCGAAAAGTAACAATGCTGAGAACAACATCGTTGAGAAACTGCTAGTCATTGCAAGTGACTTATCATTAGATTCTTCCGGGAGAATGACTTTTAACGCTTCTCCGTCATAGTTAGCCAAGTAACCATCCTTATTGTTTGTAATGAATACGTGTGAAACATTATCTGATATTTGATTTGCTAGATGAATCGTTCCCTTTGTCTCAGGACTGTTACCCGACCTTGCAAATGAAAACAGAATAACTTCATCTATATCTGTAAAATATTTTTCAGGTTTTGTCACGATATCTGTAGTGGGAGTACTGTGAAAAGAAATGTCTTTCTCGTCTTTTAAAAAATTTGCCAGAACATCTCCGACATATGCACTCGATCCTGCTCCTGAGAAATACACTTTTACATGACCTTGCTGTTTTTTTTCATCAATAATATTTTTCAGTTCTACTTTATGCTCTGTCAATAAACTTCGAAGTTCATTCCATAAGTTTTTCTGCTGCATAATCTCTTTATAAGTCGACGTCTCAGTTATATTCATAAAAACCTCCGCATTTATTGGTATTGTTGTTATAACCATTGTAAGTTTAATAAAAGTAGAACTAGATTAGTTCTACCGTATATTTGTATTTATCTCCAATGACCAGACTACGTGTAAATTCAATGATCTGATCGTTTGTATAAGCAAATCTTTCAATGTACATTGCCGTATCATCTTGTTCTTTTTTTAGTATATCCGCTTCATCGGCAGTTAATTTAGTCGCATTAAGCGTTTCATATGCTTTATCAATTTCTATTGAGTACTCTGAATTCAATGTCTCATAAAGAGAAACTTTACTGAAGTTAAAACGGTCTAATTCAGGTGCAAGGGAAAACGGTATGAAACTATATTCCAATACTAGCGGAATATTATTCGCTAGCCTTAATCTTGACAGTCTATATACATATGAATTTAAGGGGAGCCCCATTTTATGATTTAAATAGGCGTCAACTTTAATCCGGTCTATATCAAGCATTCTGGTATTTGCTTCCTGCCCGCTTTTTTCAATTTCATCTTTAAAACTGTATAAAGTGTCTAGTAATTGATTATATTCGGAAGGCAAAACAAAGGTCCCCTTGCCCTGCTGTCTGTCAATTACCTTTTGCTCCTGCAACCTATTTAACGCCTGCCTAATAGTGATTCTGCTCACTTCAAATTCCTCACACAGTTTACGCTCAGGAGGAAGCCTGTCACCTACATTATATTTTCCACTATCAATCTGCAGTCTGATTTTACGGGCGATTTTGGCATATAAATGCACTCCATCTTTCACATTAACACCACCTATTGGTCCATAACTTTTCTATTCATTAATATTAACCGATGTTAATGTTTCCTACAACTCACATCTTTTCCTGGTTGTGCATGGCTTTTAAAGCTGCTCCGATGACACCTTGTCTGCCATTATCTTCAGTAATATACATGGAATCTAAAATATGTTCATGGTTCTTAAGCATGAACAATTTTAATTTGTCTTTAATTAGTTCTAGGTACTGAGGATTGTTAACAATTACGCTGCCCCCAAAAATTATTTTTTTAGGATCTATTAGAGCAATCAGTGAATAAAGGTTTTGGGCAAAAACCTCTGAGGCATCCTCTAAAATTTTTGTTGCAATATCTTCATTTTGATAATAACGTTCAAACACATCTTTTGTGTACAATGAATCGTCTTTATACATTTCTCTTGCACGATTTCTAATGCCCGGACCGGCAGTAAGCTTTTCTAATCTTTCATAACTTTGATTATTCTTCACCATGAAATGACCAATTTCACCTGAAAATCCGTTTCCACGAATAATTTCACCCTTCATTACAGAAGTACAAGCAATGCCCGTACTTACTGTTATATAAGTTATCAAGTCATTATTACCATACGTTGAATAAGCTCGGTAGCCTGCCATTACAACATCGTTATCAACTAGAATGCCATTAGTTTCAAAAGAGTTTTTGAGACGTTCTTTAATAGGGAAATTTTCCCAGGGGATATTACTCTGATATACAGCCACGCCATTTACATTATCAACCAGACCTGGGACACCTACACCTATCGGAGATGATAGTTTATTAATATTACACAAATCGAATAGCTGCTCAATGCTTTTTACCACACTTCGAAACATAGTCTCTTTATCACGGGTGTCTGAATCAACCTGGACACTCTCCAGCACATGCCCACATTCGTCAACTAGAGCGGTCAAAATTTTTGTTCCCCCAATATCTACACCAATCGCCGTCTTCATCTTCATACCCTCTTCATCAAATAAAATTTATTCATTAAATGATACATTTTCTAGACGAACATCACCTATTGCATCTAACTCCACACCTTGTACTTTAGTTGTATCTACTCCAATTGAAAAATTGGAATGTACAATAAATGCTGATGGTGATTCTTCGATAATAATCTCTTGAGCTGTTGAATATGCATTAGCGCGGGCCTCTTCATCTGCCTCTGTTCTTCCTTCATCTAATGCCGTATCCAATTCTTCATTCGCATAAAATGAACGGTTACCAGTCGCACCAAAATTATCTGAATGATAAAGTGCATATAAACCATAATCAGCATCTGCTGTTACTGTAGACCATCCCAACAGGTACATTTCCTGATCACCTTGAGCTGTTCTATCCAGGAAAGTCCCCCACTCATACTGTTCCACCGATATTTCAATACCAAGTTCTTTCAGACTTTCCTGAATGTAAAGCGCTGTATCAATTACCATCTGATCGTCTCTGACCCATAACTCCGCACTAAATCCATCCGGATGACCACTTTCTTCAAGCAATTCTTTTGCTTTATCCAAATCATACTCTTGACCCTCAAGATTTTCATCATACCCCCAAACATCAGGCGGGAGTGGATTGGAAGCAGCTAGCCCCATGCCGTCATATACACCTTCGATAATAGCATCTCTGTCAATTGCCAATGATATTGCTTGTCTAACTTTAACATCATCAAAAGGTTCTTTTTCCACATTAAACCCTAGGTAATCTGTACGTAATGATTCCTGCTCCAATAATTCTGTGTTTTCACCATCAGCAATACGATCTGCATTTGATGCATCAATATCGCGAGCTACTTGAACTCCTCCTGTTTCAAGCTCAGCAAGTCTCGCCCCAGTCTCGGGTATAACACGGAATGTCACTGTATCTAGATTGCTTTCTCCTCCTTGAAATTCCTCAAAACTTGTTAAAACTGTTTCCTGTCCGGGAGTCCTGTCTTCCAACATCAGATGATCTGTACCATCTGTTTTACTTCCGATTACAGAACCTAGATGTTCGGAGATATCTTCCCTAACACTTTCATACTCTTCATCTTCTGAATTTCTAATATCATAATACTCATCAGCATCCATATCCACACCTGCTTCATCTAAAGCAAACTGATAATCTTCATCAATTAAAGACTTGCTGATAATACCACCTGTATTATGGGCTAAATGACTTGGCAGCGGCGCAAACGGATATTCTGTGTGAATGTTGACTTCATAGTCACCTACAATTTCGACTTCTTCAATCATTTCAAATAGAAATGCAACTTCTGAAGCTACGGCTTCATCTCCTACTCTTTCGAGTGTCGCTTTAACATCTTCGGCGGTAAATTCTTCACCGCTATGAAATGTTGTACCTTCTCTTAATTTAAAATTCCAAACATCTTCTTCTACTGCTTCCCACTCTTCTGCAAGTCCCGGAACGAGCTCCATATCAATATCCTGAGTAACTAGCGATTCATATATATTCATACGAACTTGAGCAGAAGCAGAATCATTACTACCATGTGGATCGAGTGACACAGCATCATCCTGCATTGCTACCACAAGATCCCCTGATGCTGATGACTCTTCTGTTGATGCCTCTCCATCATCCCCATTTTCTCCTGCAGCTTCTTCCACGTCAGAATCATCCGAACAGGCTGCAAGTACTAACATAAACATTGTTATCAATGAGAGTATTATGTATTTTCTCATTTTTCGCCCTCCTTTTATTTTGTAGACACTCAATTATTTTTAAAATATATAAATGAAAGCCTTTACATATTATATTTAACACTGTAACATAATAATTGGTTATTACCAATAGGTTTTTATCCATGTTTCCAGCTATTTTTGTATCAATTTACACACATAGTGGTTATAACGTTATGTCAATAAGATTTGGGTCATTTAAAATTTCAAAGGGGTGGGATGATGAAAAATTCCAGAATTAAGTTCTTGTTACTTTCTGCAGCAGCTTTAATGACTATATTCCTAGTCGCATGTAGTTCAGATGAGAGCGGAGAAGAAACAACCAGTGTAGAAGCAAGTAACGAAGATGACGTTGCAGAAAATGAATCCACTAGTAAAACAGAGGAGTTGATTAGTTACAAAGATTTTGAACCCGTCAGTACGAATCAAGGTGAGCCTACCGGAGAAGGTATACTGCAGGTTGGATACGTGAGAGAAGAATCTTTCATACCTGTATTGAGTCCAACACATTCTGCCAGCGGAGATGAATTTGAGCTAATGTACTATTTTTTTGAACCGCTACTAACCTATGATTCAGATTTTCAATACACAGATGACGGAGCAATGTCATTTGAAATCGATGAAGAAAATAATACTGTTACTTTTAACATAAAAGAAGGTATTAACTGGCACGATGGAGAACCACTAACAATTCAAGACTATGTTGCTTCTTATGAAGTGATAGGATCACCAGAATATGAAGGCGTCAATGGGATGACTGATGGCTTCACACTTTTAGAAGGTTTTGAAGAGTATCGTGCAGGTGAAACGGAAGATATTGCTGGTATAGAAATCATCGATGAATACCAAGCTATTTTCACATATGATGAAATTGCACCTTCATTTACTGCAGGGGGACTCTATGAATATGCATTTCCTGAACATCACTATGAAGGTGTTCCTATTAGTGAGATACCTGAAGCAACACAATCTTTAGAAGATGCTATTGGTTTTGGACCTTATGTCTTAGAAGAAATACTTCCTGGAGAACACGTTATATTTTCTAAAAATGCAGATTATTGGAGAGGCGAACCAGCTTTAGACGGTGTGGAAATCAACTTCATAAGTGCATCGGCTATTATTCACGCTGTAGAGACAGGGGAAGTAGACACTGTCATCGGTTTTCCAACAGATCATTACCCTGATGTAAGAGACATAGAAAATGTCGAATGGCTTGGCGCTATTGACCATGGCTATTCTTATTTAGTATTTAAGATGGGTGAATGGGACACTGAAAATGAGAGAGTAATCTATGAGCCAGATGATTACAAAATGGGAGATGTTAATTTAAGAAAAGCAATGTGGCATGCGCTTGATTTAGATACTGTTGGTGAAAAATTTTATCACGGTCTCCAATGGAAAGCTCCGTCGGTCATTACCCCGTCTCATGCTGGGTGGCATCATGAAAATTTAGATGTGCCCGAATATGACCCTGATGAAGCGATCCGCATTTTAGATGAGGCAGGATACGAAGATATAGATGGCGATGGTTTACGTGAAACTCCTGAAGGAGAGCCACTCGAAATCAACTATGCTGCAATGTCTGGCGGAGATGTAGCAGAACCTTTAAATAATTATTACATTCAACAATGGCGAGCTGTTGGTTTAAATGTCACATTGCTCCATAACAGACTTCATGAACCAACTTCATTTTATGCAATGGTACAATATGATGAACCGGATGTTGATATATTCTCAGCAGGGTTCGGACTGGGTCAAGATGTAGACCCCTCTGGAACTTATGGCGTTGATGCATATCATAATTTTTCAAGATATGAGTCAGAAGAGAACACAAGGTTATTAGATTCAGGTAACTCTCAAGAAGCATTGGATGTTGACTATAGAATGAGTGTCTACAAGGAATGGCAAGAATTAATGATAGAAGATATTCCCGTAATTCCATTATTCTATAGTACCAATGTTAGACCAGTTAATGAAAATATTATGAATTGGTCAGAAAATGAATTTTTTGAAGAAGATTTTGAATTGTATAAAGTTGGATTCGAGGAAAACCAAAGTTAATTTAAAATGAAAAAGGAACAGAGGGTGTTTGAAATTCCCTCTGTTCCTTTTTAGTTTATAAATCTAAATCAGAAATAATCTACTATACTATTTGGGGATTATTCATTGAATGTTACATTTTCCAAACGCACATCACCAAGTGCATCGAGTTCAACACCGTCAACCTGTGATGTGTCTACACCGATTGAGAAGTTTGAATGTACGATTGGTGCGATTGGCGCTTCTTCAATGATGATTTCCTGTGCTGTTGAATACGCTTCTGCACGTGCATCTTCATCAGACTCGGTTCTGCCGTTATCCAGTGCCACGTCCAATTCATCGTTTGCATAGAATGAACGGTTACCGACTGAACCGAAGTTGTCGGAATGGTGCAGTGCATACAGACCGTAGTCAGCATCTGCAGTTACAGTCGTCCAGCCAAGCAGGTACATTTCCTGGTCGCCCTGGCCGGTTCTGTCTAGAAATGCGCCCCATTCCATACGTTCAACTTGTAAATCAATACCCAGTTCGCTTACGCTTTCCTGTATATAAAGTGCCGTATCAACGATCATCTGGTCGTCTCTCACCCATAACTCAGCTGAGAATCCGTCAGGATGATCACTTTCAGCAAGTAATTCTTTTGCTCTTTCAAGGTCGAATTCCTGACCTTCAAGGCTGTCATCATAACCCCATACATCCGGTGGAATCGGGTGCGTTGCTGAAATACCCATTCCTTCATACACACCTTCAACGATCGCTTCAGTATCGATTGCAAGGGAAATGGCCTGTCTTACTTTTACATCATCAAACGGTTCTTTCTCAACGTTGAATCCTAAGTAATCTGTACGCAGTGATTCCTGCTCGACCAACTCAGTATTTTCACCTTCAGAAGCACGGTTGGCGTTGGAAGCATCAATGTTGTGTGCTACCTGAATGCCGCCTGTTTCAAGTTCAGCAAGTCTTGCACTCACTTCTGGAATCACACGGAATGTGATTGAATCAAAGTTTCTTTCGCCGCCCTGGAAATCTTCAAACTTCGTAAGAACAGTATCCTGGCCCGGGTTACGCTCTTCAAGCACACCGTGGTCCGTACCATCCGGATTTGAAGCAATTACATTACCGACGTGTTCAGAAATCTGGTCCATCACTTCTTCGTACTCATCGCCGCCTTCAGCGCGTAGCTCATAATACTCATCAGCAGTCATGTCCACCTCCGCTTCATCCAAAGCGTTCTGGTAGTCTTCATCTATTAAAGACTTACTCATGATACCGCCTGTGTTATGCGCCAGGTGACTTGGCAGCGGAGCAAATGGATATTCAGTATGAATGTTGACTTCGTAATCTCCTACGACTTCAACTTCAGTAATCATTTCGAATAGGAATGCAACTTCTGAAGCAACCGCTTCATCGCCTACTCTTTCAAGTGTTGCTTTAACATCTTCCGCAGTAAAATCTTCACCACTGTGGAACGTTGTACCTTCTCTTAATTTGAAGTTCCAAACGTCCTCTTCAACACTTTCCCACTCTTCAGCAAGTCCGGGAGCAAGTTCCATGTCAGTATCCTGAGATACCAGACTCTCATAAATATTCTGACGTACCTGTGAAGATGCAGAGTCGTTACTGCCGTGTGGATCAAGTGAAACAGCATCATCCTGCATTGCAACAACAATATCGCCGGATGCTGATTCTTCAGTTGCAGCATCATCGCCCTCGTCATTCCCCTGTGCTTCTTCTTCCACATCGGAATCATCCGCACATGCCGCGAGCACTAAAACAAGTATACCCATTAATGAGAGCATTAAATATTTTCTCATCTGTTTTCCCCCTATATAAATTATATATATATAGTTCTTTCTAAAACATAATAGAAAGCCCTTACATATTATAACTATTACTTTACCACAATATCTGATTGTCACCAATATAATTTTCTAATTATTATATAAAATTAAAATATTGTTAATAATAGGAAAAAAATTAGATTGATAATTTCAAATGACATTGGTATTTAAGTAATTATAAAAATTAAAAGCTGTGAGGACTGACCTCACAGCTTTTAATTAATAAATTTATTCCAAGGTGTAGCATTTTCTAATATAGCATCTTTAACTTTCTTCAAGTTTTCAACACCTCTCGATTCCAACCAATTGTAATAATTCTCCTTACCACTAGTTGCAAAAGGTTCAACCCCATCTTTCCAGATTGCACGACCACAAAGACTCCCACTGAATTTTGCACCAGCTTCTTTTGCAAATCGAAGCGTTTCTATGAACTGCTCATTTGTGACACCACCGCTCAAATATATAAACGGGACACGACTTTTATCCGAACATGTACGATAATATTTTTGCGCTTCTTCTTTATTAAATACAGGATCATAATTATCATAAACACTGTATCCTTCAATATTGTATATCGATACAGGCACTTCTACTTTAAGAAGATCCACACCATACTCTTCTTTGGAAAACTCAACCATGAAATACTCCACAATGTCAGGTTTCTTCTTCGCAAACTCGGCACTTCTTGATCCTAAGCCTTCAGAACTGTACGCCACCGGTTCCATAATGAACAATAAGTCATTTTGTTTACATTCGTCTCCTACTCGTTTAATGAAGGTTTTTTTTATCGAGTTATATTCTTCTTTTTCTTCAATATCATAATAAACAAGTAACTTTAGCGCTGAGACACCTTTTTCAACCAAATCCTGTACTGAATAATGATCGACCAAGTTTGGTAATCGACCCTCTTCAGAAGCATCGTAACCCGTCTTTTCATAAGCCATAATAAGACCGACATCTTTATTCAGTTTTTCTGCTGCTTCCCATCCATATTCGGGATCAAGAAGCACAGAGGAAGAATGAGTCCCCAATATCTTACTCACTCCTGTTTTGAAACTGCTTAAACCTTCTTCATAAGTGATTTTATCGTTCAAATCGCTAATCATTTTGCCAAGTGATCCTCTCTGATCCATAGCTGTTGCAATTATAATATCATTATCATCTGAAATTTCCTTTAACCCCTGTGCTTTACCTGGTGTGAGTTTCATATAACGACCTCCTATTAAATTAACCTTTCAACTATCATTTCATTCATACACCAATCAATTTTATCGACATTGACAAAGCCAGTTTGTTCTTCCCCGGCATTCAAAACCCCCATCGTAAGACCATATTTAATTAAATTTTCATCTTCCAATCCTTTTGAAAGGCCAACAGCGAATCCCGCAATAACTGAATCTCCTGAGCCTACAGGGTTAATTGCATCAATTTTCGGCGGTGTCACCTTATAGAGATTCTGATTATATTTAACAATTGCTCCTCTATCCCCCATAGTGACCACAATCCAACTGATATCTTGAAAAATAGGTGATTGTAATTCTTCAATGAGTTTTGTTGTACTCAAATCGGGCACATTAAGAAGTTCTGCAATTTCACTTTGATTTGGTTTAATGAGATAAGGTTTCACTTCATCCTTTAATGTGTTTCCGAGTGTTTTTCCATTAGTGTCCAGCAATACCTGCTTACCATGCTTACCAGCTATCTCAATTAAACTTTTGTAAAAATCTGTGTTTACACCTTTTGGCAAACTTCCTGAGATAGTTATAATCTCAACATTTTTCAAAGCTGCCTCGAAAACTTGTATAAATGTTTTTTCTTCCTGCTTATTGATTTCAGGTCCTGACTCCAGAATTTCAGTTTGTTTTCCTTCATGTATTATAGCAATACAATTTCTGGT
>Ga0079226_10002290_pt1 | contig 14740 bp, 17 predicted proteins | sample Poulit2014_FD_76345 | JGI IMG/M metagenome (GOLD analysis project Ga0079226, IMG submission 76345) | Agricultural soil microbial communities from Georgia to study Nitrogen management - Poultry litter 2014 | ecosystem: Environmental > Terrestrial > Soil > Agricultural land | place: USA: Georgia... | reverse complement strand
TATTTTGTATTATCTAATAAAAACTAAAACTTGATTTGAATCCTTAAATTGTATATAATATAATTTGTTCATAAAATTATATGTACCCTTAGCTCAGCTGGATAGAGTGTCTGACTACGAATCAGAAGGTCGGGCGTTCGACTCCCTCAGGGTACGTTAAATATTTTGTGTTTTTTTACATTTTTTACCTTTTTATTTTGTAGATATTAGTAAACCTGGTTTAAATAGATTTTATATTTAAATATTAAACTGAGAATACTATCTTTGAAGAAGAAAATAAGGAGGTAAATACATGACTGTAAAAAATAAATTAGAAGTTGCATTAGCCAGTGCGAAAGGTTTAGCTGCAGACTTAAAAACCTTCTCTTTAGATACAGATGATCAAAATGCCAAACAATTATTTGAAATGTTATCTACAAATGCAGAAGATGTGGCACAAAGCATAGAAAATAGAGTTACTCATTTAAAAGGTGTAACTCCAGAATCAACAGAGCAAACTAGTTTAAAATAATTTTTATAAGAACCGTTTTGTATAACGGTTCTTATTTAATATGTAATAAGTTAAATTTTTAAAGGCGATAATTATTGACAAATTGATAGTATCTAATCTATTATTATATAAACGGTAATATAATTGCACAATATTTGGGAGTGATCTAATGAGTAAAAAAAGAGTATTTAGTGGTGTACAGCCATCAGGCCAATTAACAATTGGAAATTACATAGGAGCTATTAGAAACTGGGTAGAACTTCAAGATGAGTATGATTGTTATTATTGTGTTGTAGATCTTCATGCTATTACAGTACCTCAAACTCCAAAAAAATTAAGAAAAAATACTTTAGATGTTTTAGCTTTATTTATAGCTGCAGGAATAGACCCTAAAAAGTCTACTTTATTTGTTCAGTCTCATGTACCTGAGCATACAGAACTTACTTGGGTTCTCAATACTATTTCATATATGGGACAGTTGCAAAGAATGACTCAATTTAAAGAAAAATCTAGAAGAGCAGAGGAAAATTTAAACTCAGGTTTATTTACTTATCCTGTATTAATGGCTGCAGATATTTTATTATATAATACAAATTTAGTCCCTGTGGGGGATGACCAAAAACAACATCTAGAACTTACTAGAGACTTAGCGGAAAGATTTAATAATAAATATAGTGATACTTTCACTGTTCCAGAAGCTTTAATAAAAGAAACAGGCGCTAGAATAATGAGCCTACAAGATCCTACATCTATTATGAGTAAATCGGACAAAGATCCAAATTCACGTATATTATTACTAGATGATACTGATACAGTTAGAAGAAAGATAAAAAGGGCAGTTACAGACTCTATAGGAGTTGTGGCTTATAATAATAAACAATTAGGATTGAGAAATTTATTAGATATATATTCTGCATTTACTGGGGATGAGATAGAAGAGATAGTATCCAAATACGAAGGTGAAGGATATGGGAAATTCAAAGGTGATTTAGCTGAGATAGTAGTAGAAGGTTTAAAGCCTATCCATGACAAATATAATTATTTAATGCAAAATAAGGACTATTTGGAAGAAATATATGAATCAGGTGCTAAGAAAGCATCTTATGAAGCGATGAAAACTTTGAGAAAAGTATACAGAAAAGTAGGATTTGTTTCAAGATAAAGATACCCCTTTGATTTTAAAATCAAAGGGGCATATTCTTATTTATTCTCCATTGCTTTTTCTACGAATTTTGTAGTAACTATTTTTTCATAGTCTGCTCTTGTATCTAATTCTCCTGCCAATTCCATTATATCCATCATATGATTAAGTCCATCTTCAGTAATAAGCAAATCTGGATACCAGCTTTTCTGGTCTCTATATCTTTCTACTAGAGCTGCTAATATATCATCTTCAGTATCTGGAAATTGAGGTTTTACTGCTTTTACTATCTCTTCTGTAGAACTCTCTTCTACCCATACCATAGCCTTGTATAAGGCATTGGTAAACCCTTGTATTATATCCTCATTTTTTTCCATATATTCTTTAGTAGTAGAATAACCAGTAAATGGTATATATCCACCAGCTTCACCTATGGAAGCTACTACATATCCTTTACCTTCCTTTTCTAAAGAACTGGCTACAGGCTCGAATAATGTAACATAGTCTCCCTCTCCTGCTAAGAAGGCTCCCGCCATAGCGTCAAATTGTATATCAGTTCTAACTTCTACATCTTTATCTAGATCTAAGCCATTAGATTTCAATACATATTCTAGAGTCATTTCTGGCATACCACCTTTTCTTCCGCCTATAACACTTTTGCCTTTAAGTTTGTCAAATGTAAAATCATCATCTTTTTCACGGCCTACTAGAAAGGACCCATCTGTTTGCGTTAACTGTGCAAAGTTTACTGCATAGTCATCTCGGCCTTGACCATAGACATATACTGATGCTTCAAGTCCCATAAACCCAATATCTACTTCACCACTAATAAGGGCTGCCATAACCTTGTCTGCTCCGCCTCCATCAGATAATTCAATTTCTAGTCCTTCCTCCTCAAAAAAACCTTGAGTTATTGCCACATACTGAGGAGTGTAAAATAATGAATGAGTAACCTCCATTAGCTTAACTTTTTGGAGTTCATTTTTAGAACATCCAGTGGCGACTATACTAAGGATTAGTATAAAAACTAATAAAATTGATATTTTTTTAAAAACTTTTGACATCTTATCACTCCTTGTATACTATAATAATATAGCAATTTTACTTACTGATATTGTATTCTAGGGTTAAATTATGGTTACTATAATTTTGAAGGAGATAGATATATGAACATACCTAATATATTAACTTTAATAAGAATTATCTTGATTCCAATATATCTATTCATATTTTTTTCAAATATGGAAAATAGAATATTTTTAGCAGGACTAATATTCATATTAGCAGGATTGTCAGATATTTTAGATGGATATCTAGCGAGAAAATATAATTTAGAAACAAAAATAGGAGCTATTTTAGATCCTTTTGCTGATAAAATGATGACATTTACAATATTAATTAGTTTTACTTATTCTAAATTAATTCCTATATGGATTTTGATAGCTATGGGAATAAAAGAGTTAACTATGATTATAGGTGGAGCTATACTATATTTATTTAAAGGGAATCAAGTATTACCTTCAAACAAATATGGTAAGATTGCAACTGTATCTTTTTATATTGCAACTTTGTCAGTGATTTTTCACTTAGATTATTTGATTACTATAGCTTTATTTTTTATAACAGTAGTTTTGAATATACTTGCTTTTATAAATTACCTTCTTATATACCTATCTATGAGAAACAATCCCACGGTATAGTTGACAAATGCAGGATTTAAATATATAATAAAGAAAATTTATATTGCATTGAAAAAGAGTAGTAGATAAATAACTCATACAGAGAAAAGATTCATGGCTGAAAGATCTTTGGAGCCCTATTTGTTGAAGTAGCTTTGGAGCATTTAGACTGAAATTTAGTAGGTCTAAACGGATTTGCCGTTATCATAATTAAGAGCCATATTTAAGTATGGAATTAAGGTGGTACCGCGATATTGACCCTTCGTCCTTTTATTTTAGGATGAAGGGTTTATTTATATCAATGAATAATTAAGAAGGAATAGTTAAATGGAAGAGATTTTCCATTGTACCTAGGGTGTAACGGGTGACTGTAAGGAAATTTCTTACTCTAAGATGTGCTGTGCTGATATAGCCCAGGAAGAATCTAGGACTTAGATTTAAATAATAATTATGAACTAAAGACACAGGAGAGGATAAAAGATGTTAGAAAATTTACCTAAAAATTATGACCCTAAGGATTTTGAAGAGAGATTGTACAAATTCTGGGAAGATAATGATTATTTTGTAGCTCATGTAAATGAAAACAAAGAACCTTATACAATTATGATGCCGCCACCAAATGTTACAGGTAATCTTCATATGGGGCATGCCCTGTATACTATACAAGATGTGCTGATTCGATGGAAAAGGATGGGGGGCTATGAAGCACTATGGTTACCAGGAACAGACCATGCAAGTATCTCAACGGAAGCAATGGTAGTAGAAAAACTTAGAAAGCAAGGGAAAACCAAAGAGGATTTAGGAAGGGAAGCATTCTTAGAAGAAGCATGGGATTGGACTTATGAGCATGGTGGTGCTATCAATAATCAATTGAGACGCTTAGGAGCTTCCTGTGATTGGTCAAGAGAAAGATTTACCTTAGATCAAGAATTAAGTGAAGCAGTAGAAGAAGTTTTCATTAAATTATATAATAAAGATTTAATATATAGAGGGGATAGAATTATTAACTGGTGTCCATCTTGCTCAACCGCAATTTCTGATGCAGAAGTTGAACACGAGGAAACCAAGGGAAGCATATGGCATGTGAAATATCCCCTAAAAGACAAGGAAGGATATATTGTTATAGCCACTACTAGACCAGAAACCATATTAGGAGACTTAGCTATTGCTGTTAATCCTAGGGATGAAAGATATAAGGACTTAATTGGTGAAACTTGTATCTTACCTCTAATGGATAGAGAAATACCTATAGTAGCTGATGAATATGTAGATATGGAATTTGGCACTGGAGCTGTAAAAATAACCCCTTCCCATGATCCAAATGATTTTGAAATAGGGGAAAGGCATGATTTAGGTCAGTCTATAATAATGAATGAGGATGCCACAATAAATGAAAATGGTGGCAAATATAATGGTCTAGATAGGTATGAAGCTAGAAAGCAAATAGTTAGGGATTTAAAAGATTTAAATCTATTAGAAGAGATTAAAGAGCATGACAATAGTATAGGACACTGTGAAAGATGTAATACAGTTGTAGAACCTTTGATTTCTAAACAATGGTTTGTAAAGATGAAAGCTCTTGCAAAACCTACTCTTGATGCCTTTGAAGAAGGAAAACCTAAATTTATTCCAGATAGATTTTCAAAAATCTACAAAAATTGGTTAGAAGATATAAGAGACTGGTGTATTTCTAGACAATTGTGGTGGGGCCATAGATTACCTGTATATTATTGTGAAGATTGTGATGAGATTATGGTTTCTAAAACTAAACCTGAAAAATGTACAAAGTGTAATAGTAGAAAAATTCACCAGGACCCTGATACTTTGGATACATGGTTTTCATCAGCATTATGGCCTTTTTCTACATTAGGCTGGCCAAAGGAAACAGAAAACTTTAAATATTTTTTCCCTACTAATGTGTTGGTTACTGGATATGATATAATATTTTTCTGGGTTATTAGAATGGTATTTTCCAGTATTGAACAAACTGGAGAGCTACCCTTTGATGATGTACTGCTGACTGGACTGGTTAGAGATGATCAGGGTAGAAAAATGAGTAAATCCTTAGGAAATGGAATAGATCCATTAGATGTGATTGATGAATATGGTGCAGATGCCTTAAGATTTACTTTAGTTACAGGTAATACCCCTGGCAATGATATGAGATTCCATATGGAAAAAGTAGAATCCAGTAGAAATTTTGCCAATAAAATCTGGAATGCTACTAGATTTGTATTGATGCATTTAGATGGTAATGAAAATAAAGACTTCCATGGTTCTTTATTAGAAGAGGACAAATGGATATTATCCAAGATGAATTCAGTTATAGAAGAAGCAAGAGAAAATCTTGATAAATACGAAATAGGTATAGCAGCACAAAAGATATATGATTTCACTTGGGATGAATACTGCGACTGGTATATTGAGATGGTAAAGCCAAGACTGTACGGTGAAGACCATGAAAGTAAAGATCTAGCAAAAAGTGTATTATTATATATATTAGAAAATATATTAAAATTATTACATCCATTTATGCCTTTTATAACTGAAGAAATCTGGCAGCACCTACCCAATAGAGAAGAAGCTTTAATAGCAAGTAAATGGCCTGAATATAATAATGAATTAGTATTTGAAGAATCTGAAGCTCATATAGAATATATTAAGGCTGCTATAACAGGAATTAGGAATGCTAGAGCTGAAATTAATATAAATCCTGCCAAGAAGTCAAATATAATCTTTGTAAGTAAAGATGAAGGTATAAAAAATATCTTTACCCAAGGTGATAGATACTTCAAAAATCTTGCAAATGCAGAAGATATAATAATTCAAGAAGATAAGACAGATATAGATGAAGATAACATTTCTATAGTTTTAGATAAAGCAGAGATTTATTTACCTTTAAAAGAATTAATAGACTATGATAAAGAAATTCAAAGACTAGAAAAAGAAAAAGAGAAGTTAGAAAATGAGCTAAATAGGGTAAAAGGTAAGCTATCAAATGAAGGATTTGTTAATAATGCACCAGAACAAATTGTAAACAAGGAAAAAGAGAAACTACACAAATATGAAGATATGATGGATAAAGTCTTAGTGAGACTAAGCAATTTAAAAACTAATAAATAGGAGATGACCATGGAATATACAGATGCTATAGCATATATTAATGACAAAAGCAAATTTGGTTCTCGGCCAGGGTTAAAATCTATCGGAAAACTATTAGAATTGTTAGACAATCCACAAAAGGGATTGAAATTCATACATGTAGCTGGAACAAATGGTAAAGGCTCTACTTCTGCATATCTATCTAACTGTATCCAAGAGGCTGGGTATAAGGTAGGATTATTTACTTCTCCTTATTTAGAACGGTTTAATGAAAGAATTCAAATAAATAGTAAAGATATACCTAGTGATGTTTTAGGATCCCTAACATCTCAGGTTAAAGATGGAGCCAATAAAATGGTAGAAGAAGGATTTCAGCATCCTACTACTTTTGAGATAATCACTGCCATAGCATTTTTGTATTTTAGAAAAGAAAAAGCAGAATATGTAGTTTTGGAAGTGGGGCTAGGAGGAAGATATGATGCAACAAATATTATAGATACTTCCTTGGCCTCCATAATCACTACTATTGATTATGATCATATTAATGTATTAGGTAATAGTCTAAAAAAGATTGCTTATGAAAAAGCAGGTATCATAAAAGAAAATGGATTAGTCATATCCTATCCGCAAAAAAAGGAAGCCTTAGAAGAGTTAAAGGATATATCTGAACAAATGAGTGCTGACTTTTATCTTAGTCCAGATATTGATATAGTAGAGGAAAATCAATATGGGAGTATCTTTAATTATAATTATAGTGGACAGTCTCTAAATAATATAAAAATCTCTATGATAGGAGAATATCAAATATATAATGCAGCATTGGCTATTTCTACCTTATGGATTTTAAGAGAAAAGGGCTTAATAAATATAGACAATAAGCATATTTACCAGGGTTTATCAAAGACGAGGTGGAAGGGTAGATTAGAAGTACTAAAGAGGGACCCTATATTTTTAATAGATGGAGCCCATAATATACAGGGTATTAATAATTTAGCTGAAGCTTTGAAACTATTTAATTATAAAAGCTTAATTCTTGGCATAGCTATATTGGGAGATAAAGATGTAGACAATATGATAGATGCATTAGTCCCTTTAGCAGATACAATAATAAGTACTGAAGTCAATATGCCTCGAAGTTTGAAAGCTGAAGAATTGGCATCAAAAATGAAAAGTTATGAAAAAGATGTATATATTGAAAAAAATATTAAAAGATCAATAGAGAAAGCCTATGATCTAGCATCTAAAGAGGATTTAATTATATTTGGCGGTTCTTTATATTTAATAGGTGAAGTAAGGACTTTAGTCAACCTTCTGTAGATATCTACAGAAGGTTTTTCTCACCCCTATGCATCAAATAGCATAAATTATATATATATAGATGGGGGTGAGAAATTGTCATCAAATAATTTAATAACTGCTAACTTTGGAGAAGACACTTTAAGTATAGTGAATACAATGCGTCCTCAGCATGTTGAAATATTAGACCTTAAAGAATTACTTAGTAAAAATCATAAGGGAACAATTAATAAAATAGGGCCCACTAATTTATTATATAATGAAGATAAAAAAATATTAGTTCTAAATTCTATTAATGATTCCTTAATAGAACTTGATTTAGAAGAAAAATATTTGACCAATATGGTAAAGTTAGGTAGATGTCCTATTGATATGAAAGTTCACTTGGATAAAATTTATATTATAAATTGTGATTCGAATTCTATATCAATAATAGATAGGAAAAATTTAAGGATTTTAGAAACTATACAAGTGGAAGACAGACCTATTAGTATAGATATAGAAAAATCATCTAATAAAATTTATATAGCTAATTTAGGTAGCAAAAGTATAAGTATTATACATGAGAAAAATTACAAAAATCATATTAAATATTCATTGCTCCCCTTACAAATCAAAATATTTGAAAAATATATCTATTTATTATCCTTAAAGGATACCATAAGAAATTATAGCAAATTGGTAGCATTAGATAAGAAGAGCTTAAATATAGTTTGGGAAATAAAACTAAAGGGTTTATTCTTTGATTTTGTAAAAATAGATAAGTACGAAAAGTATTATTTAGTAAATGCTGAAGATAGTTATCTGTACAATATAAATATCCATGATAAAAAAGTCAATAAGATCTTGTATTTAGGGGGATTACCCTTTAAGATTATATTTGACGGAACAAATTATCTATACATTAGCGATATTTTAAAAAGTCAGGTTTTTAAAGTAAATCTAATAAATAACCAGATAGAAGATATAATAAAAGTAGGAAAAGATCCACAGGGGATTCTCCTACTTTAGTTTTTTTGTGTTAAGATTTTGATAATATCCATATAAATTTCTTCTGTATTATCTTCCCAAGACTGACATATAGACTGGGCTTGCTCTAAGTTGGCTACATCTAAATAAAGACTAAATAGTATATCTTCATTTTCAACTAATTTTATATTAGCCATATATTGACCATTTTCTTTTTGATAGTATTCTCCTACTACTTGGGTTTGCCTTTCTTTAGATTTTTCATGATTTATAAAATCCTCTTCAAGGGTTTCCTTAATTTTACTAGGTATTTTTTTAGAGAAATATTTTAGGGTTTGATTTCCCTTTTCTGTAATCCCATACATTTCCTCAACAATATCAAGAAATCCTGCATCTACTAATTCACTTAGATATTGCTGTATAGAAAAGTAATTTAGTAAATCATTCTTTAAAATATATTCTACTAGCTGATCTTTTGTAAGATTATATGGAAACATTTTTATAATATATAATAATAATAATTTACTTTGTGCTAATTCTTCTGTAGTATCTGAAAACACGATTTTTCACCTCTTCAAGCTATAACTTAGATATATTATATTAAAGGTCAGCCATAAATTCCAGTTTTTAAAGGAATTTTTTATTTATACTTAAATATATATTCTAATATTATAAATTAAGAATATAATATTAGTCTTTTATATTTTACCTCATTGGAAACTTAGTAATAATATTATAATTACGGAATAATAATACTATGATAGATATTATATAGCAAGAGGAGGCAATTAGATGAAATCAAATAATCATTACCACTTTGCTTATAGAATCATTATAGTTTTATTTACACTGGTATTATCCATGACTATTATTTCAATCAATGAAAATTTCAGTGTTATAAGTGCATTCTCATCTACGAAAGAGTTGCCAATATATAGTGTAGATAGAGACGATAAGAAAATTGCCATATCTTTTGATGCAGCTTATGGAGATGAATTTACATTAGATATCTTGGATACACTAGATAAATACAAGATAAAGTCTACATTTTTTTTGGTAAAATTTTGGATAGATAAATTCCCCCATAGAGTAGAAGAGATACATAAAAGAGGGCATGAAATTGGGAATCATTCTGCTACTCATCCTAATATGAGTGAATTATCTAAGGAAAATATGGCTAAAGAGTTGAATGACACAGGTGAGGAAATATACAAGATAACTAAAGAAAAGTCTATATTATTCAGACCACCTTATGGTGACTATAATGATAAGGTTATAGAGGTGGCTAGGGACAATGGATATTATACGATTCAATGGGATACTGATTCCTTAGATTGGAAAGAATTAGGGGTCCAGCCTGTGGTAGATAGAGTAATTAGAAATGTCAGTAGTGGGTCCATAGTATTATTTCATAATAATGCAAAATATATAAGTGAATATCTACCTTTGGTAATTGAAAGATTACTAGATGAAGGCTATGAGATTGTACCTATTTCAGAACTAATATATCGAGATAATTTTAAGATGGACAATAGTGGTAAACAAATACCTACAAAATAAATTTACTGAGGAGATCTAATGAAAAAACAAGATACTATTGTAATTGGAATAATGGAGAAAGATTCCAATAGAAATACGATAAAATTTATCAAAAATTTGTTGATATCACTAGATTATAGGCTATACTATGCTAATAAAAAAGAAAGTATCATAGGTTTGAATACGGAAGGTATAAATCTTTTAATCTTTGATATAAATTCATCAAATATGGATCTGTATGGATCTTGGGATATAGAATTTGATATATTAATACATAACTTTATGGAAGATCATCATTACCAAAATGATATCTTCTTAAAACAATTTTCTGATTGTAAATATTATATCATTAACTCAGATGATAAAAACTGGGTCAATCTACCTTTAAAATCTTTGAAAGGTATAGTTATCAATTATGGATTTAATAATAAAGCTGCACTTACAATCTCTAGCTATGACATTAATCAGGTTATAAGAGCAAGCATATGTCTTCAAAGAGAAATAATCACCACCCAAGATAATCGAATAGAACCTTTTGAATTTATGGCAAAAATAAATTCTCATAATAAGGGAAATATATATCCTGTACTGGCAGCTTCTGCCTTAACATTAGTTCTTAATCATAAGTACGATCATATCTATTTGTGATACCGTAGGTATATAAACCTCCTACAGGCAGTGGAAGCTTTCCATTATTGTTTTATTTATCATAAAGTATGGTTTTGATGAATATCTATATAAATAGATTAGAATGCATAGGATTAAGGGGGGCATATACATGTCAGAAACAATGAAAGAAACAGTGAAAGAAACAAATATGGTAAAAATAATAGGAAAGGTGAATAGTAAAAAGGAATTTAGCCATGAAATTTTCGGAGAAAAATTTTACAATTTCATAATCGAAGTACCACGGCTTAGTGATTCAGTAGATCTATTGCCAGTGACAGTATCAGAAAGATTAATAATAAATATTAATTTTAATATAGGTGATTATGTTGTTGTAGAAGGACAGTTAAGATCGTATAATAGATATATAGATTCATCTAATAGATTAGTATTAACCGTATTTGTAAGAGAAATCTATTTGCCAGATGAAGGGGAATTAGAAGAAGTTATTAAAAAACCAAATGAGATATATTTAGATGGGTATATATGTAAAGAACCTATTTATAGGGAAACTCCCTTTGGGAGAGAAATTACAGATTTACTTATAGCTGTGAATAGGGCTTATAATAAATCTGACTATATCCCTTGTATTGCCTGGGGTAGGAATGCAAGATTTTGTGAAAATCTCATAGTGGGAGACCATATCAAAATTTGGGGTAGGATACAAAGTAGAAATTATGAAAAAAGATTGAGTTCGGGGGAAACTGAAACTAGGGTAGCTTATGAGGTCTCTATCTCTAAATTAGAGTTTATTGAGGATGATAATAATAGAGTAGAAGCTGACTAGTAGAAAGGATAAAAAATGGATGCAAAATTTATATTTAGTGTTATAATATTTATTATACTAGCGAGTCTTCAGTATACTCTTAATCTAATCTTGCGGGAGTTAAGAGAAATAAAAAAATATATGAAGAATAGATTTCGAGATTTATAACTAATGATAAAGGGGCGATAATGCTTGGAGAATGACAAAAGAAGAAAGATATTATTTTCTCGAGAGGAGATTGAAGATAGGGTTCAAACACTGGGAAAAGACATTAGCAAAGCTTATGAAGGTAGAGATTTATTAGTAGTATCCCTCTTAAGAGGAAGTTTTATATTTACTGCTGATATAGTAAGAGAATTATCCATTCCAGTAGAGGTTGATTTTATGACTACCTCAAGCTATGGTCATTCTGAAATTTCTGGTGGAAATGTGGAAATAGTTCATGATCTAAAAACAGATGTAAAAAATAGAGATGTATTAATTGTAGATGATATTATGGATTCTGGACACACTCTACAAGTAGTAGCACAATATTTAAATAAAGGAAATCCTAATTCTATTAAAACATGTGTTATGTTAGATAAACCTAGTAGGAGAAAGGTTGATATTGAACCGGATTTTGTAGGATTTGATATTCCAGATGTATTTATAGTAGGCTATGGTTTGAATTATGGAGATTATTATAGAAATATACCCTATATTTTTACATTTGAATGATATGCACCTACGAATATTTGTAGGTGTATTTAATCATGAAAAGGAGAAATAATGGAAAGAATAGATAAACCATCAATATTTGAAGCCAATTTAGTGTATTTATTATTAGCTATGGTATTAATTTTCCTTGGAAGTATTGTCCAGAGTATAGAACTATACTCCGGATTGCTTATTACACAGTATATATTTATACTTGTACCTAATATATGGTTTATAAAAAGTAAGGGATTTTCCTTAAGAAAGATTTTCAGACTTAATAAGATCAGTATTAGGGAAATAGTGACCATTATATTAATCTGTATTTTTGCCTATCCTGTTGTAGTATTTATACAATCTTTATTCTTGACTCTATTAAATAATTTTAGGGAATTAATACCTACTCAAGTACCAGCACCTACAGATAGGTTGGAATACTTCAAAAGCTTTATTATTATAGCTGTGACACCTGGTATATGTGAGGAAATCATGTTTCGAGGAACAATCCTTAGTGCTTATGATAGATTAGGAGCTAGAAAAAGTATCCTAATCTCAGCAATATTATTTGGAATGTTTCACTTCACTATACTAAATTTTATTGGACCAGCTATATTAGGCATAATATTCGGTATAATAGTTCATAGAACTAATTCTATATATTCATCTATGATTGGGCATACAGTAAATAATACTATAGCTTTAACTATTTTATATTATTTTAATAAATACGAAAAAGTCATTGATAAAATAGCGGATGAGTCTACAAATACACTAGATTCTACAATATTTGACCCAAGTATATTAGTTTTACTTTTATTTATATTTTTATGTGGATTTATAGTTATTAAACTAATAGAAAAACTCCCAATTTCAGAAACCATAAAATTAGAAGGAAGCCATTCAATTGAGGATAATTCAGTGGATGGAAAAGTAGAATATAAACTCCGATATATACCATTATTAATAACAGTGGTCATATTTATAGTATTTAATTGGATATTTATATTCTCATAGTATAAATTTAATATCTCTTCACATAATATAATATGGAGGGATATAATGACTAATAAAAAGAAGAAGAAAAAGAAAAAAATAGAAACAGAAGATGATAAATTAAAATATGAAATAGCAGGAGAATTAGGCCTATTAGATAAAATTGATGAGGTGGGTTGGGCTGGTTTAACAGCTAAGGAATCAGGAAGAATTGGCGGAATTATGAATTCACGAAAGAAGAAAAAGAAAAAACTTAAATGAATTAAAGAGGTTAGATTTAAATGATGTATAATGAATTTGCAAGTCTTTATGATGAGCTCATGTATGATTTTGATTATAAAAATTGGTTTGAATATATAGAAAATATATTTAAAAAATTTAATAAAAACCCAAATACTATATTGGAGATGGCTTGTGGGACAGGTAATTTGTCCTATTTCTTTGGAGAAAAAGGGTACAAGCTTACTTGTTTTGATTTATCAAGCGAAATGCTGTCAGTGGCATATAAAAAATTAAATCTCTTTAAAAACATAAGGATTTTAAATCAAGATATGATAGACTTCAATTTTAATGAGAAATTTGATGCAGTTATAGCTGCCTGTGACAGCATAAATTACATAATAGATGAAAAAGATCTTCTATCTGTCTTTAATAATGTATATAAACACTTAAAGGCAGATGGTATTTTTATTTTTGATATAAATTCTGTTTATAAACTTAAAAATATTATAGGGAATAACATTTTTGCTGAGGACCAGGAGGATATATTTTATACTTGGCAAAATTTTTATAATAATAAGACTAATATTTGCAATTTTTATTTAACATTCTTCTATAGTAATGATGGAATAAATTATAGGAGGGCCGATGAATTTCATAAACAGAAAGCTTATCAAAAAGAATATATTAAAAAGTTATTAGGACAAGTAGGTTTTAAAGAAATTAGACACTATGATTGTTTTACCTTTAATCAACCTAAAAAGGAAACGGAAAGAATTAATTTTGTAGCATTAAAATAAGATAAAATACTTGATATCTATGGATATACTTAAAATATTTGGGAATATTATTGACATATGAAGATATATTGTGATAGCATAATTTTATAGTAAACATTTATATAAAGTTACATTGGAGGAGTGTTATAATGGAAAAGGGTACAGTGAAATGGTTTAATAGTACAAAAGGATTTGGGTTTATAACAGCTGATGATGGAGAAGATGTTTTCGTACACTATTCAGCAATCCAAGGCGAAGGATTCAAAACTTTAGAAGAAGGTCAAGAAGTAGAATTCGAAATAGTTGAGGGAGAAAAAGGACCACAAGCTACTGAAGTAGTTAAATTATAAACTTTAAGATCAAATATATCTAAGAAGTTTTAATAGCCCCAGATGGGGCTATTGTTTT
>Ga0079226_10002289_pt1 | contig 14743 bp, 8 predicted proteins | sample Poulit2014_FD_76345 | JGI IMG/M metagenome (GOLD analysis project Ga0079226, IMG submission 76345) | Agricultural soil microbial communities from Georgia to study Nitrogen management - Poultry litter 2014 | ecosystem: Environmental > Terrestrial > Soil > Agricultural land | place: USA: Georgia... | reverse complement strand
ATGTGTTTTTTACTTTTGGTGGCTAAGTTCATTATAAAACCCACCAAAGAATATCAAACAACGATGTAGAGGTTGATAGGATTACGTATCGTAATTAATATTAAATTATCAGAAGTCTAATTATAGAGGGTGTTATTTTGGAAATACAAAAACAGTACCGACCTGAGATTGAAGGATTAAGAGTAATTGCTTCTTTTCTTGTTGCAATTTATCACATATGGTTCATGAAAGTATCTGGCGGTGTTGATGTGTTTTTTGTCGTATCAGGTTTCCTGATTACGACTTCTCTCTTATCAAAATATGCGAGAGATGGATACATTAAATTTTCTACATACGTATTAGGTTTAATGAAACGACTGTTGCCTAACGCGTTAATAGTATTGATATTTGTAGTTATTGTGGGATACTTTATATTGCCTGAAGCCAGACATGGTGAGACGATAAGAGAGATTATTGCATCACTTTTTTATGTTGAAAATTGGCAACTGGCTGTTACAGGAACAGACTATTTGGCACAAGACAATGAGCAAAGTCCAGTACAGCATTTCTGGGCGATGTCGATACAGGGTCAATTTTATATCATTTGGTTCCTGATCATCAGTGCCACCATTTTCTTAAACAATAAATTTAAAACAGATTTTAAGAAGTTATTCATGGCTATATTAACAATATTATTTACTGTGTCTTTTTTTTACTCGATATACCTAACTACTGTTAACCAGCCATGGGCGTATTTTGATACTAGAACAAGAATATGGGAATTCGCCATAGGCGGTATTTTAATGTTATTTATCTTTAAAGTGAAATTACCACAGTCTGTCAGTTTTATTACAGGTTGGATTGGTTTCGCCGGATTAATCAGTACTGGCATTATATTGGATGTTGAAACAAGTTTTCCAGGTTATGTCGCTCTTTGGCCAGTTGCATCGGCTGTTCTAATAATGTTGGCTGGACAAAACCCATCTAACTTTGGTGTTGAAAAAATGCTGGGCAGTAAACCGATGGTCAAGCTCGGCGGTTTGAGTTACGGTTTGTACTTGTGGCATTGGCCGCTGCTCATTTTTTACTACATTATTTTTGACACACAGAGTGTGAGTTTCTTACACGGTCTTATATTAATTATACTATCTTTATTAATGAGCTATATAACGACAATGATTGCAGAAAAACCGATTGGAGAATTCATCTATAGAAGAAAATATTCTTTAAAATCATTCACCCCTATCTTTGCTCTACTTGGAGTAATGGTAATCTCGTTAACGTTATGGCTAAGTTATAATCAAGTTCAATCAAGCCTGGCTGATCAATTATCTGGTGACCCTAATTATCCTGGTGCTTTGGCTAATACGGAGGAATTTGAAGGATACGAAGAAATGGATCCAATACCAGATTTAGGCTCCGTTAAAGATGATCAATCAGAACCATACAATGATGGCTGTCATGTTCCTCCTGATGAGAGTGAAGTAGAGATATGTGAATACGGTGAAAAAAATAATTATAATTATACTATTGCATTGGTTGGAGGTTCTAAATCCACACATTGGCTGCCCAGCCTACAATCGTTCTCCGAAGATGAATCCATACGAATATTGAATGTTACAAAGAGTGGTTGTCAGTTTTCTTACAATCCTGACGAAGATACCGGAGACTGTTTTGACTGGAACGAAGATGTGATTGGAGAAGTATCCCAGGAAAATCCAGACCTTGTAGTAACTTTGGCTGACAATGGTCATGCTGATGAAGAAGAAGTACCAGAAGGTTATATCAATCAATTTAACCGTTTGGGAGAAGAGGGTATTGAAGTAATGGCAATACGCGATACTCCATATTTTGAAGAAGATGTTGCTGAATGTCTGAGTCAACACGGTGTTGATACTAATGAATGTGATGCAGATAGAAATCAAACTGTCCCAACCGATAGTGCATGGGACAAACTTGAGAATCCGCCTTCAAATGTCCACTATGTAGATTACACACAATATATATGTGATGATGAAACTTGCCCTCCAGTCATTGGAAATATTATTGCATATATGGATGGCAGCCATATGACGACCACATTCAATGAGACGTTCGGACCTCTAGTAAGGGAAAATATGATGGACATATTGGACAAATCTTCTGATGGAACATCAGAAGACGATAAGTCACAGAACGAAGAAAATACCCAAAATCTATTTGATAAGAATTCCCTTGAAGAAGGTGTTTGGATAAACTATGAAGGTGGCCTTTCCGAGGAGGATGACATGGTTATTACAGAAAGTATTCCTTATGACTCAGACAATGAATACATTCTAACAATGGGAGCCTATGTCTCATATTATAATGGAGATGAATTTATTAAAACTTCTCTTGTAACAGAATCCACAGCAGAAGCAATTGAAAGTGTTGATGAGGCTGACAATATTAGGTTGAGTTTTAATAGGGAACATCTAGAAGAGATTAATTTGACAATTGAATGATATTAATCAAATTTGGAGAACAATTCTAACAAACTATGAAGGTTATCACAGTGAATCTAATCAGGCCACTTAAGTAAAGTAAATATATCCAATGATTATTTCGAAAATACTCCAAATGTAAATATTGGTACTGAGAATATTTATACAGGTTTTTATCCACTAACTGACTCATTAATGTTCAATTGGAGCGTGTTTGTGACTGCTAAACTAGATTCCAACTGTCCAGTTTAGTTTAGCAGTCACAACTCTTTATGTGAATGGGCGGACCTCAGCTGCGAATTGTTAAAATAATGAAGTGGACCTAATGCCGTGAACCAGTGGACTCCAATCACGTATCGACTGACTTCAACTCGTGAAATAATCACGTGGTATCGTAATAAATCGCGTTTTTATAGTAATTTGGCAGTGTCGTAAGCAATACTACACAACCAGCTCAGTTATTGTACAAACATTAGGTTGCTTACCTTATTTCTATTAAGTCTTCTAAAGTGTCAAATGAATTTGCTACAAAATAATTAAGTGCCGGCCAATTTCTCTTTATTATTGATGTCAAATATTTATTGTTCTTTCTATCTTCCATTGAGAGCGATATCAATTGATCCAATAAAAATCTGCAATTAATGAATATAAATGTATCTACAATAAAATCTGTCTCTTGTGTGATACTGCTATGCCAATTACCCATCCTGAATTCCCAATACAACATTAAAGGTAAGTTATAACCGTACTCAATAATTTCATCAACAAGATTACGTTCAATATAATTTTGATACATTTTATTTAGCTCTTTATAATTTTGCTGTAATTCATTTGGCGCAAAACGCTTTATAGATTGTATCATCAATTCATCTTCAGTACGCATATCAGCAGATCCATTATATGGTAATTTGGCTAGTTCATATAAAGTTGATTTTAAATGCACCGAATTACTTTTAAATTCTTTAGCAGTTAAATAACTTAACTTGTAAGAATGATTTGAGCTAACATGTTTACCGATTTCTGACAAATATTCTGATGGAACTTCATAATCTTCAAAATAGAAGAATTTATGATTTAAATTAAAATTGTATACCAAATTATTAACGATGACTTGGTCTTTGTAATAAATTTTCCTATATTGGTTCAGCTCATTATAATTCTCACTTTCCCAAAAACGATACATATATGTAAAGGTCTGAATATCATTTATAATTGGTTTTACAATCGCTAAAGATAATTTTGAATCAAACCCTCCAGTTAAAGATAGATATATATTTCGACGACTATTTTTCAACCAGTTCAATTGATGACTATAATATATATCAGTGTTCTGAAGAACTTCATTCAATGTCTGGTTTTTAAATTTTTTTCGTGGAAAATATCGATAAAATTTGTGGTCCATACCTGAGTAAAATAGATTCGGATTAAAACTGTATATCTCCTCTGTATCAGTGTAATCCAAGAAGTTTTTCATGCTATATTCACTGACATTCAATTGAATGTCATACTCACCTTTAATAAGTTCCCTTAGAATTATTTCGTGGGAAGAAAATAAATTGTTTTTATAATAAAATAGCGGTGCCATAGATGTTGCATCAGTATATATATTTGTATCATTTTGGTTGGAAAACAATAAAACATATCTTCCATTTAAAAAATCTAGGAATGCATAAAAAGAGTCTTCTTCACTATGCTTATTCAAATATTTTTCCAACAGCTCATTCAATATTTGATCTTCGCCTTTTAAACCGTCTCTAATATCTAAAACATATCCTATCAAAATCAATGTTGTACCATCTAATTCAATCTTAGAGAATACTGTTTCTCTATTAAAGTAGAAGTACCCATAATCTAATTCAATATTATAATCAAATATGGCACTAGAAGACAGTCTATCTGTACTAAAGACAAATGGATTGTTTAGTAAATTACTATTTATCAACCTATGTACCTCCTATATAATGACATTAGATTCTTCATTAAAATTATATCATTGACACTTTTAAAAACTGTATAAATCTATTATTAGAATTACTTTTATCTAATTCTTACATATTGGCTTGGGTCACCATACCCTATAATTTCAGCATCTTTTAATATTGCCAAATTACTTACCTGCCATGTGTGGTTATCAATATCTTTTGATCTGAATACGCACATTTCAAAAGGGTGGCCAATGTAAATACGCCCTGAATTATTATCCACTCTTCTTAATAAGTCAGTATCAATAGCTCTAGGCAAGTCAGCAAAAAGAAGCTCTTTCAACATCTCTGCTTTCATCATTATGGTAGCACCCATGATGAAATCACCATATTTTAAATGCTCCCCTCTTTTTCTGACTGCAATGATATCCTCACATTCAAAATAATAATAGGCTTCTGATTTTCCGACAACATCAGCATAACTGTACTTTAATGCTAACCACTGGTCAATTAAATAATGATCTAGATAATAGTCATCATCGTCAACCTTTGCTATGACAGGATATGAACTAGATTCAACAGCCTTATTTAAACACATTCCGAGACTTTCTGACTTATTAGCTGTATTAATATTAATTGGAAATCTACTGGAATTTTTAAAATCAGTCACTTCTTCTGCACTTAATTCATAGCCATGTGTAACTACATTAATTTCTAAACTGACATATTTTTGCTTATTCATCTGTTCAAAACAGAGCTCTAAATTTTTTCGTCTGTGTGTAGCGATTATAACACTAATATTAGGTGAAGAAGGCAGTTCCGCATAATTAATCAAGAATTCACTCAGATTTTTCTGTATAAGAAAGGTATGATTGATGAGTATATGCCTCTGCATTGCCAGTGTCTTCTTAAAAGTGAACTCTGGGTTTCTCAATAAAATTTTCATTTTATTGTTAATTGCTCTGGAACTGGAAATCCCTGTTTGAAATATTGAATCTAATTTATGCTTATCATCATAAATGACATAAACTGAATTTAGGTATGCGATATACTCTATGTATCGTATACTTAGCTCATCCAATTGAAAAGAACTATTAATATATAGTATTTTCGAACCCTTTAAGCTGGTAAATAACTCTTCAAGAAAAGTTCGATTCAAGTTTATACTTGTTATGAGTTCTGTACGCTTAGTAATATCTGATTTATCAATTTTTTTCTGTAAAGAAGTAGTTATTTTACCGAGATGAACATATGTTATGTCAGTGTTTTTATATGAATTAACCGGGTTGTATAGGTCAGTATTTAATAATAAAGGCATTTTCAATGTCGAATCGCAGACTTCATACTGGTCTAAATAAGGACTGATTTCCAGTACGAGCCTACCCTTGAAAATTTTATTCACTTCTTGTGAAGTATTTTTGATAACACATATATTTTTCTTATTTCTTGTTAAATAATTAATAAGATGTCCTCTATGGGCCCTATACCAGCAATGATCAGTTTCAAATAAATCATTATCTATAAATACAGTGTCAATACCATTTTGTTCTATCTCTTGTGCATAATCGTCCCTGGTTATTGAAAACACCTTAAAAGCTTTTGATAGAAATTGCTCTGAAAACACCGTTGTGATTACGCCTACCTTCTCATTTGTTGTAAAAGTATCCCAACGCTTATAATTATGTGTTATTTCTTCCAAAGTAAACACCTTCATATTTGTAATGTTAAAATTCCATGTCTAATTTTCCATCTATTATTTGATGGATATATTTTAATGTAATCTCTTTAGGCAAAGGATTATGACCAAGTTTCGTACTAAAATAATTCATTAAATATAAACCTGTACATTCAATCCCCTTCTCTTTTAAGCTGAACAAGAAAGGTTTTAAGTGATTTTCTACATCATCTTCCTGTAAGTAATTTTGTAAATAATATAGCTTTTTTGGAGTAGATTTATAATGTATCATTGCTTCTGCCAAATCCATTCTATATAATAAATTCTCAGGAATCTCTTCAATATTTTTAATCTCGTAAGAATGATTCAACATTCTTTTCACATATGGTTCAATGTAATTGAACACCTTGGTTTGAGGGTTGTTTACTATTGCAGTTGTATCGTGTATTAATATCGAAAAATATGCAGACATAAAACCTCCGGCCGATGAACCATAAAAGTAAACATTTTCTGTTTCAAACTGTAAATAACTTATCACTTCTCTTAATATAACGGCGAGTTCTTCAAGCGCAAAATGATTTTTAGGACCTTGTCCCCATCCCAACTTCAAATTTTCTCCATGTACTGTTGGATCATCTAAAAATATGCAGGATGCTTCTATATCATTTGCCCAGCTGCTTCTCATATAGACAGGCGGCAATTTTTTCTTTGGGTTGATTGCACCATTACTGAAAATAATAAGATGATCATTAATGTCTTTTAAGAATATTTTCATATAATAATCGATGTTATTATAATTTATCGCTAATTCTATCGATTCATTTTTGTTAAATTTTATCGTATTTATTTCATCAAGATTGATGTGAGACGCCATTATATTTGCACTCCTAGAATAAATATTAGATTTAGTAAATATATTAGTGATTGATAAGTATATCAAAGACAATTTATTTTACCAAAAATAAAGACATCTCAAATTTTATCGAGTATGGAAAACAAACCAGATAGAACCAATATAACTTTTGTCATTTTGATGGTAAGATTTTCTCCCCATAATCAAGTTTGTATAATATGGAACCATATAATGTGTTTAACTCAAAAATCACTAAGTTCATTATAAAATCCATCTTTATTTGCTGTATTTTCTTCTATAAAGCTTATAATATTGTTATCAAAATATTCTTGGTACTCATTGTATAAATATATTATTTCTAATATATGCTGTTTTGCCCTTCTTTTATCATGTTCAGGGACTTGTTTATATTTCTTAAAATACCAGTTTTTTAAATAAAAATTAAATTTTATCCTCATATAATATTCTATTAAATCAGTTTCAATCAGAAACTTAACTCTTTCTTTTTCTAATTTATGAAATTTCTCAAAAAACTTATGCGTGACTGTATTTGTAATTGATCCTTCGACAAATGCATAATATGAGTGTATTATTTGATTGATAACTTTAACTTTATTACAATGAAGCAATAGTTCTTGAAAATATAAAGTATCCTGTCCTGCAGCACCTTCAACCATATGAATGTTATTATCAATTATTATATTCTTCTTCACTATAAGACCTTGTATACTTTGAACAGTTAAATTTGTTTTTATAAGGGTGTCTTTCGTATCATTGATAATATCTGTTTGCAAAGCACGTTTTACTTTAGTAGAATAACTAATTACATTTCTCTTTATATTATCTTCACGAACAATATCACCTACTACCATATCCAGTTCTTCATCATATTTCATCTCAGCTAATAACAAAGAGTATCCATCATAAACAGCTTCATTATCCGGGTCCAAATAAGTAATTAAATCAGTCGTCGCAATGTAAATTCCTTCATTTCTCGGTCTCGACGCACTTCCCGAACCTTCATCATATCTCTTTATTATAATATTATTATTATTGCAAATATCTCTTATAATTCTTAAGGTTTCTTTATCATTACTTCCATCATCTACAAATATTATTTCGAGATCATTATAGCAGGAAAGACTCTTTAATGATCTAAAACATTTGAATTTTAAGTATTTTCCATTGTTATGTATAGGTACAACCACACTTAATTGCTTTGAATTATTATAATTTTCATGACGTACTCTCTCTTTTTTTATTTCGACTGTACCTTTCCCGTCTGACTTTCTTAAAAGTGACTTTTCATATTGCACTTCATATTTGTTTAAAAATAATAAAGGGAATGCTAACGTCATTTCTAGATCATATTTAAATTGATCGAGATATATATAAATATCCGAATTTGTTTTTTCTGAATATTCCAAATACAAGTTACTTTCAAAATAATCCATAGTTTTATTGATATTTAACGGCTTCAAAAATCTTTTATTTAAATTTGTCTTAAAAATATGATTTATAACATTCATTGATGTATGGTTGTACATTATTGTATTTCTATTCTCATTCAAAATATCAAAAGCATCATTATAATTTAATGGTTCTATTAATTTAAGATTATTAGTTAAGTTTAAGATAACTGAGGGTATCATGTTGTTCACTTTATAGTTATAGTTTGTGAAAACAACTTTTGAATTAGCAGCATAATATAGTATTTTATAAATTTGGCTCGTTTCATATGCTTTATTAGTAAATAAATATACATATGAATGATTTTCTAAAATGTTTATAGGAACGTTATTAGTATATATAATTTTTACATTACTATAATTAATTTCCGGAAAATATGAACCTTCTTCAACTAAAATAGTCGTTTGGTTAAATTTTTCTATTACTTTTAGAATTTCATCAAGGTTGCTATTATAGAAACTTTTTTTACCATCGAAAAGTGTCAGATCAATTAATAGATTATTATTAATATCATTACTATAAAAATTAAAATCATTCAAATACAAATAATCTTCAATAATAAATCTATTTTCATTATTTAATTGATATTTTATTTTGTCGTAATCTGTATTAGTTAAATATAATGGTATATTAAATGAAAGAATAATGTCTTGAAACAATCGATACCATTTTATATTCGAAGAAATATGTATAGTTTTAATATTTTTCTCATTAGCCAAACTAACTATATCTTTATATTTATTAATAAATTCAAAAAGCTGTTTCTGACCAAGGGAATTATTTTTAGGTTCACTCAAAATTATAAGTTCGATTCCATTGTCAATTTCATTGGCAACTACACTCTGTTCGAGTAATTTAATGTCTTCATAAAATGCAGTATCTTTCATAGTATAAATTTTAGTATCAATTAAGTCTATACCTAACGAGAACATACTCTCTTTATTGAACGTATGGTGCTCATTATAATTTAAGTCTATAACATTACTCAACTTCATCGAAATCACCCAAATATTTTTTTAAAAATAGCTTTCGTAAATCATTATCTATTGAAATATTTTGTTTCAAAAATTCTCGTCTTTTTTCTGCTTGCTTTAAACGACTTTTAAGTTTACTGTTTTCATTTTTCAAATACATAATTTGATCAATTAACTCTACACTGCCTAATGTATCGTAAAAAGTCGTAGAATCCTCTGTAAAATCTGCTCTGATCCAATATTTTTTTTTATTTAACTCAATACGTACTTCATCCAACTTTTCGTAGTAACCAGTAATTTTAACAGTCTTGTCTTCTGTTAATTCACCAATTATAGTTTCGAATTTATTGTCTTGATATAATTTAGTACCTTGTCGAATATTCATTACTGTATCTCTAGGCGGTGCAATAAACTTATGAAATAAATTAAGCATTATAGGCATCATTTTGGTGCTGTTACCAATAATATTGATTAATAGACCTACTTCTTCATCCGTTACAAAATAGTATTTAGCTTCAACATTCCTATTTAAAAAGTGTTCTTCATCAAAAATCAATCCTAGAGTCTTCTTACTGTATTTTTTATGTGGAGTATATCTCCCAATGGAAGTTGGTATCCTATACAATCGTATGGAATTATCAAGAGAAATCCACCCTCTTGCTAATCCATCATATTTTACTTTATAAAAATATTGTCTATTAAGTATTTTCTTATCAACTACTTCTATAATTTTGCCATTAAGAAGTTCTGCTATACCAATAACTTCTAATTCAGTTAAATTTTTATAAATAAGTTTAGTGTTTCTTTCATTACATAAATACAATTCAGTACTCTGAATTCTAAAATCTTTTTCATTAATATTCAGATGAGAATTCACCACTTTTTAAACACCTACTCTATTCTAGTTATTCTCTTTATCTTAAAATTTCCATTACCTTTAACTTTAAAAGTCAATCTGATTTTAGTTTCATCTTCTAAAATAGTAATCAGCTGATTTCTGTTAGTTATTCTAGTCATCTTTTTCTTACCTTTATTATTATAATGAATGATAAAGGGAATCACTTCAACATCACTGCTCGTTGCTATATTTATATCAATATAAAAGTGCTCAAGTGATTCAATGTTTATAAATGATTCAGCAGGTATCTCTGCGAACTTGTTATCAAGAGTCAAATAAGATAGATATAAAGTTTTAATAGTATTAGGTTCTACAAAGACATCAAGCTGATCATTTTCCTCCTTAATACTAATTGGTGGATTTTGAAAATAAAATTTAGATCTATCTAAAGGAAAAGTATAAACATTTTTAATATTTCTAATATATGAATAAAGGTTTTTTGAAGGTTTTATGTTCAATTCAAATTCATTTTCAAACAATTTTTTATACATAGATAATTTCATATTTATATCACCCAATTTATTTAGAAACCAACTTATTATAGTATTTGTGATAATTATTAATCTTTTCCTCATATTGAGTTAAAATAGATTCAATTAACAACTCATTTAAATCTGAGTAGTCTTTATCCATTATTTCAAATTCTAAATCAGTATTTTTACTATTAATCCACAAATTTTTTCCATTATATTTCATTCTGATTTTACTTTCTTTGGGCATTACATACTGAGTTTTGAAAATCTCATCATAATCCTTAATTATTGAAACAGGTTTAGTCATAGCGTTATTACTATAAGTTTTAGTGTTCTCTACAACTTTAAATTCCTGTGTGTATCGGTGAAGTTTATTGACTTCTTTTTGCTCTATAAATCCTACTATCTCATCGACTAATAATAATGTTTCATAAATTTTGTTATCAAAGATAGCATATTGTTTGGAATACATAATTTTATTTTTATTTTCTTGAAGGTAGGCTTGATCTATATTTATATATTTATTAAGGTCATTATCAAGTGTTGCATCTTCTGAGATTTTAACCTGTTTACTTTCTTTAGGTATTATTAATATACTTTTTTCCGGAACAAAATACCCTTTTTTATTATTAGGTAATTGAACCTTAAAGCTCATTTCATTTTCTATTTTGATTATCTCAAGTACTTTAATTAACTGGTATTTCAGGTCTTTTACTGTTGAAATAATTAAACTCTTATCTTGGTTTTCATAAATATTTATTTTTCTATCCTCAATTATCAAAAAATATATATGTGGTAAATATTTATTGAAGCAATCTTTTACAAACTCATTAATTTTCATAAAATCACCTTCATAAATGGATCATTAGACATATTCCACTCTAGTTTTTGTTATAGATATAATCAAAAATCTTTAAAATACATTTTATCAAACTTTATTAAATTAATCTGTATATAGTTTTTTTATGTATTGAAATGTACTGCTAAATAAACTGACCATATACTCATGTGTTTTATAGTCTATAAGAAGACTATCCCAAAAATAATATTAAACGGACAAATATTATTTAGGCTGGTAAGTTTATGGCAATAGAATATCATAACTATTTCAATATCTTTTGCCAGCAGTAAAATTCAAATGCATTTTTAAATCTGTATAAGTTTCACCATCTATCCATAGGGATTTCTGTAGAATAAATTTCCTTTCAGTAACTGTATTAATTAAATATTGAAGAAGTGACAATATCCATTAAAAGATGATTTACTCAACAGAAATGTAATTAAAGTTTTTGTCGGAGCACCAGAATTTATAACAATAGAGAAGACTATATTGACTATTTCTAAGAAAAACTGAGATTCTGTAAATTAGAATCTCAGAAAAATCATTTTATTCATGTGCTGACATTACTAAGATTAAATCGATTATGAGAGCTCTTTTTTTATCTAAATATTTTAATTAATAATCTTACTTTAATATCAGTTCACATTTTTCTCAACTAATTTTTAACATATATATATTTAACAACCTGACTATTTCCATTATTCATTAAGGTAGATGTTATATCCTCATTTAATACCAATAATATCGTTCTTTATTTAGTGGAATATTTGGATTTGAGTACATTCAGGAATTCATCTACTTCCACTTCATACTTTGGATCAAACTCTTCATATAAATTGATGATATCCAAAAACCTTTCTTCCGCTTCAGGTTTATCCGTTTCTGCAACACGCTCAAGCCTCGGCATATACCACTTTCTGATATAAAAGCTTAATCTCTCTTCTAAGTAAACATCAAGCAAATCATATTTTTTCAAAAATGGGATACGTTCAATCTCTAACTTATAATATTTATCAAAAAATGTTTTTGAAACTGTGTTTGTTACACTTCCTGCAACAGCAGCATAATAGACATGTATAAATTTATTTATACCTTGAATACTATTACAATTCAGTGCAAGCTCTTGGAAAAACATCGTATCCTGGCCGGCAGCTCCTTCAACCATTATGAGATCATTATCCACTATCACGCTCTTTTTCACTATGAGTGCCTGGATGCTTTGAACTCTCATAGCAGCTCTGATCACATATTCTTTAGGATCTTTAATATACATTCTGCCAAAATTATATTTCTTGATGGTGCCTGTATATTTTCCAGCTGTTCTTTTGTTGTTATCCTCTTTGATAATATTACCGACAACCATATCAACATCCTGTTTCTTAATCACTTCCAGCATTTGATGATAACCGTCACCGCTGGCTTCATTATCAGGATCCAGATATGTTATATAATCAGTGCCCGCTAAACGCACGCCCTTGTTCCTTGGACGGGACGCGCTTCCTGATCCTTCCGGATATTCGTAGTATACGATGTCAGGATGTCTTCTAAGCAGCCTGTTGATAATTTTAATAGTAGTGTCATCAGTACTGCCGTCATTGACAAATATAATTTCCATCTTATCAAAACTGCTTGAACGTTTTAAGCTTGCAAAACATTTTTCCTCAAGATAAGTACCATTATTATGAATTGGTACAACTACACTCAATTCTTTCTCTTTTGGCAAATCACTTATTTTCTCTTCATAACTTTTCTTTGATATTAGTTCAACATCATCTAAATTATAGCCGTTGGTTAGTCGTAAGAGGCTATCCAAATCTGTAATCTTTTCACAATCAAACATCGTTTTATAAATATCAGTTGCCTTATCTGTATAGTTATGTGGTTCTTTAGTGATATCTTTAGTTACGAAGTCGACATCTGTGTATTTGAATGCCGATATCATGTCTTCCAGATAATATTCTTCGTATATGTTATCTTCACTGAAGAAAGTGACAAAATCATAATTTCTGATTTTCTCAAGAGTCAGATCAGCCAAATAGATGAAGTCATTTTTATCATAAATTTGTCTGTCAAAATCCGCCTTGACATTTTCATTTTCAATGACAACAAGAAGGTTTTCTTTTAAACTTTCCACTTCCAGACCGATGTCATTAGCAATTTTCAATATGCGGTGAAACGTCGTGTGTTCTTTCATGACAGATCTAATACCTTTTGCCTGAAGATCCTTTAAATCTTCTTCCCTTGTGTTGTATATGACTTTAAAATCATCAGGGGCATTAATCAATCTGACATTTGGGAATATGTTATTGATTCCTGTATTATAATTTGAAAAAAGAATATTACCAAATGCCTGGAGTTCATAAACCCTGTTGGCAAACATTGTATCAGAATATTTGACAGAATTCATGTTGATACTCCATCTGAATATTTTATGAAGTTTCATTAAGAAATCATGCTTTACCGGCGGAGTTATATAGGGTATATACTCTTCAGGAAACTGATACCTCGGGTTTTTCAATTCCAGGTTTCTGTCTATGATGGTAAGTGGCACTTCGTTTTCAATTATAGAGTTGAACAAACGCTTGGTTTCTGTCATCCTGACCGGGTACTTGGATAACCAGCTGCCTGCGAATAAAATCTCGCCTTTATATTTTTCAGCATGTTCGGTTCTTGTTCCGACAGGATTGTGTATCAGCGGATTGATTCCAAACTGCAGGACATCCACATTCTCATTCTCTGTATACTTTTTATAGAGAGGCACTACTTCGCTTGCAGTCGTATATACATATTGACAATGCTTAGCCAGACTTTTGAATAAATTATAGTTGACCGGGTCTTCCTTGGAATAGAAAATTGTTGGGATACCTCTGTCATTATATTCTTCAGCCAACATGATCATCTGCCTTCTGATAGGACCATTGGCAGTTGAAGATCCTATCCAGCTCTCATCGATACCCTTCCACGTTGTAGCAAAGATTACAAAATCATAATCTTTTATTTCATCTCTCTTGTGTCTGGATATATATTCTACATTCGCCACACCTTTAAATGAATTGTATAAAAACTCATCAGCTATGATACCTATATTTAAATCCAGTTTTTTTAACGCTCTACTTCCATTGCTGGCAGGAATTTCATCGATGATACCCTTGAATTTATCTAATGCTTCGTCCCTTTTCAGGTCTTTTATCTTCAT
>Ga0079226_10002288_pt1 | contig 14747 bp, 13 predicted proteins | sample Poulit2014_FD_76345 | JGI IMG/M metagenome (GOLD analysis project Ga0079226, IMG submission 76345) | Agricultural soil microbial communities from Georgia to study Nitrogen management - Poultry litter 2014 | ecosystem: Environmental > Terrestrial > Soil > Agricultural land | place: USA: Georgia... | reverse complement strand
GTTGCACACGGTCATCCGCCCTTCGATGCTAAGCTCTTGAATAGTCGAGCCTGCAAACTCGATGGCATAGCCTGTGCCACCTGCGGTGCCAATCTCGCCAATAATGTGCAAGACCAGATCCTTGGCTGTGCAGCCCAAAGGCAATTTACCCTCGACCCGTACCAACATGTTTTTGCTCTTCTTCATATAGAGAGTCTGCGTAGCCAAAACATGCTCGACTTCAGAGGTACCAATACCAAAAGCCAAGGCTGCCACTGCCCCATGGGTACTGGTATGCGAATCGCCACAGACCACGGTCATGCCCGGCAATGTTGCCCCCTGCTCGGGCCCGATAATATGCACAATGCCTTGACGCATGTCGTTCATGCCAAACAGGGTAATCCCATGACGCTCACAGTTTTCTACCAAAGTATCTACCTGCAGGCGTGAAATGGGGTCTTCGATACCAGCCAATCGTTCTGTTGTCGGCACATTATGATCGGCCACCGCCAAGACTGAACTCACGCGCCACGGTTTTCTATTGGCCAGTTCTAGCCCTTCGAAAGCTTGTGGACTGGTAACCTCGTGGATCAGGTGCCGATCGATATAAAGCAAACAGGTACCATCGCTGTCCTTGTCTACGACATGCGAGTCAAATAATTTATCGTATAGGGTTTTTGCCATCTTTGTTCCTTGTGCCAACGCAGCGATTAATTGCTGCATTTTTTACTATATAAACTGTCTCAATTTATCGTGTAACCACGGCCGTGTCCATGTTGATAATCAGGCCCCTGTCTTGGGCAACTGTTTTGTCAAGCTCAGGGCCTTCACCAGCCGTTGTTCAGCGACGAGCCCCCTGATAAAGAGGCAACACCTGTTCGGCAGCCTGTTGTAGATCGGTCATTCGTGAAGCTGGCGAAGGGTGCGTGGACAAGAACTCGGGCCCACCGGCACCGCCGGCCTGAGCCATTTTCTGCCATACTCGTACTGCTGCGCGCGGATCGTAACCAGCGCGCGCAGCCAATTCGACGCCCATCCGATCGGCCTCTTTTTCATGCGTACGGCTATTCGGCAGGTTGATGACTACATCAGCCAACGTACCCCCCAAATCACTAACCACGGGGCTACCCAAAACCGCCGAGAGCGCAGAAAGACCTACCTGAGTTGCCATTTGCTGCGAGAGCTGTTCACGGGCGTGCTCGCGCAAGGCATGGGCAATTTCATGGCCAACAACGGCTGCCAGCTCATCGTCATCCAGTTCCAGCTTTTGGATAAGCCCTGCATAAACTGCCATTTTACCATTCGGCATGCACCATGCATTAATCTGCGCCTCATCGATCACGTGAATTTCCCACGGCCAGCTCTGAGCCTCGGGCCGAAATACGCCAACCTGTTGCACCAGGCGTTGCATCACCCTTTGTACGCGTTGTGTCTGTGCCGCATTGGTATCTAATTTATTTTGTGCCCGCGCAGCTGCCACGATTTGTTCATACTGCTGGGCCGCCGCCTGATTAACCTCGGTGGCCGGCACCATGGACGACATCCATTGCTTGCGCTGCACACCAACTGCCCCCGAACCCGTGGTATCTATGCCTGCACAGCCAATCAGCAGGAAAGCAAGCGCGCTGAGCAAGGCCCACCGCATGGTCCGGGTCAACTTATGGAAATGTTCTTGCGCCATATCAGACTAATGATTATCGATAAATAGATTGTTTTGCCCTATCCTGGTACACCTACGCTGTTTTAATCGAGCGCACCCAAAGCCCGCTGCTGCAGGGCGTGGTCCATCAAAACAATAGCTAATAAGCTTTCGACAATAGGTGTTGCCCGGATGCCTACACACGGGTCATGGCGCCCAAAAGTTTGCACCTCGACCGGTTGGCCATGGACATCGATACTTGGCCGTGGCATACGAATACTGGAAGTGGGTTTTATCGCTATGGATACCATTATGTCTTGGCCCGTGGAAATACCCCCCAAAACCCCTCCGGCCTGGTTAGTCTTGAAACCCTCAGGGTATAAGGCATCGCCATGCTCTGACCCCTTTTGAGTGACCGAATCAAAGCCCGCCCCGATCTCAACACCTTTGACGGCATTCAGCCCCATCATGGCGTGGGCAATGTCGGCATCAAGCCGATCGTAAATAGGCGCCCCCAATCCAGCTGGCACCTGCTGGGCCACGACCTGGATGCGCGCCCCAATCGAATCGCCAGACTTGCGCAAACTATCCATATAGGCCTCTAGCTCGGGCACGATCCCCTCGTTAGGAGCAAAGAAGGGGTTGTTCTCAATAGCCTCCCAAGACTGAAAGGGAATCTCGATTGGGCCCAATTGGCTCATATAACCTCGTATCTGTACCCCGTATTCCCCATATAGCCACTTTTTGGCAATCGCGCCTGCAGCCACTGTTGGTGCAGTCAACCGGGCCGAGGAGCGCCCCCCACCACGGGGATCACGATGACCATATTTACGCCAATAGCTATAGTCAGCATGACCCGGTCTGAAAGTTTCAAGCAAATTGCCATAATCTTTGCTGCGCGCATCGGCATTACGAATCAGAAGTGCTATTGGCGTACCGGTGGTTTTGCCCTCGTACACCCCAGACAAAATTTCGACCTGATCGGGTTCTTGGCGCTGAGTGACATGACGAGAAGTTCCTGGGCGCCGGCGGTCAAGCTCGGACTGAATATCCGCAGCAGCTAGCGCTAGCCCAGGTGGGCAGCCATCCACCACGGCGCCAATAGCCGGCCCATGCGACTCGCCAAAATTCGTGACCGCAAACAGTTTTCCCAGGGTATTTCCTGCCATAATGTTTCTTTATCAAAAAATCAATAAAGCAGCATTGTACCCAGTATCGGCAGGCAAGGCAGCAGTGTTGACCAGCAAATGATCAATATCGAATCAAAACCAAACTACTATATAGCGGCCAAACCCTGGGTACTTACGACGAGCAACTGAGCATCGGCACCCGCTCTTCAGCCTTGGGCGGACGAGCCCAAAAGGCACGACCGGGTTGTTCTCGGCAAGGGTCAGACAGCACCTCGAAGGCCTCGGCCAGAGGACCATAATCACCCACTTCGGCAGCCGCAATGCAATGCTGAGCCAAATGGTTGCGCAGCACATAAAGCGGATTATGTGCATGCATCAAGGTGCGCCGCTCTTCGTGAGACAAGGGCTCTAATGATAATCGGGTGTGATAGTCGGTTAACCAAGACTGCAATTGGCTTTCAGCCTCGGGAGCAAATAATTCAACAAAGCGCCGTTCAGCAGCCGTTTCTGGGACGGAAAACTGATAATCTGCCAAATAGCGAAAGCTAAGGCTAAAATCAGCTCGGCCCTGGTTCAATAGCTTCCACCATTGGTCAAAAAGCTCAGGATCGCCGGGGTGCTCTTTGGTCAGCCCCAGCTTATTACGCATCAATAGGTGATAATGAGGCCAGAATACATCCTCAAAGTGCTCCAATACCTGCTGTAAGTCTTCGGCTGACACGCCAAGAGTAGTCAGCGCAGAACCCAGTCGGGACAGATTCCAAAAGGCAATGGGCGGCTGCTGATACCAAGCATAGCGACGGCCTTGGTCTGTGGTATTTGGGGTAAAGGCGTGATGGAATTCATCCATAAAGGCATAGGGGCCATAATCAATAGTCAACCCCAAAATGGACATGTTATCCGTGTTCATGACCCCATGACAAAAACCAAGCACCTGCCAATGCGCCACAAGGCGGGCCGTACGGGCGACCACTTCATCAAACCATTGCAGAATTAGCTCAGCTGGCAGCGGCTCAGCATTCCGAAGCACTTCGTCATGGGCTTGAGCCAAGTCAGGGAAAAAGCGCTGGATGCAATAGCGTAATAATTGGGCCATTTGCTCGGGGCGCCCATGCCAATGCTCAAAAGAACCAAAGCGCACAAATGTTTCAGCCGTGCGCACCACAATGGCAGCTGTTTCGACCCGCTCTCGATAAACCCGATCCTGGGAGCGAATAAGGCCTAAAGCCTCGGTTGTGGGTACCCCCAATGCCTTCATGGCATGGCTGGCCAGATATTCGCGAATGCTGGAACGCAAAACAGCACGCCCATCGCCCATACGTGAATAAGGAGTACGGCCAGAACCTTTAAGCTGCAGTTCTAATTGGGCTTGTGGCCCGTTGATGCGACCAAGCAAATGAGCGCGGCCATCGCCCAGCTGCCCTGCCCAGACCCCAAATTGATGGCCACTGTAGGCCGCAGCAACCGTACGGCCAGCGGGCAACATGGTTTGGCCCGCAAATAATTCAAGCAGCGCCTGTCGCGCAGCTGCGTTATCGTGGGCCAACCCCAACCGATCGGCCAAGCGCTCATTAAAATGTACCCACTCGGGATCAGTTAAGGGCAACGGTTGTATGGCGGTGCTGAAATGCTCGCCCAAATTGGCAAAGTCATATTCAATCGTTGTCTTTTCAAATACTTGCTGCAGCATAAACCCACCTATGAGACTTCCCTTATGTACAATAGCACCTGTACGCTATCCGGGCGGCCCTTGTCATTGTTTTTTTGTTGCTTAACGTAACCAGCTCGCTCAAGCGTTCATGGCCCGCAGCCAAGAGACCCAATGACCATATACCAATGACCACACATGAGCACCTTGGTTTAGCCCATCTCTCTCCCGCCAATTTTGCCATGGCCATGGCAACCGGAATCATTTCGGTGGCTGCCCAGCATTTTGGATATGGGCTTTTGGCTGACGGCTTGTTCTATCTGAACAATCTTATCTACTTTACTGTCACCATTTTAACGCTTCTAAGGCTCTACAAATACCCCAAGCGTTTTTGGCTGATCTGATCAGCCATGCCAATGGATTGGGTTTTTTTAACTTTTGTCGCCGCCACCAATCTGTTGGGCACACAGTATTTGCTGATGTACCAAAACGCAACTGCAGGCCTGATTTTCTGGGTCATTGGTATTGCTTCCTGGCTGCTGATCACCTATCTGGTCTTTACCGCCTTGATTATCAAGGAAGACAAACCAGATTTGGCCCATGGCATCAATGGCGCCTGGCTGTTGGCAACGGTCGCCACCCAGTCAGTTGCCATTCTCAGCACTCTGGTGGCAAGTTATAGCACCCCCTCTGTACGCCTAGAGCTCAATTTTGTGGCCTTCTCCATGTGGTTATGGGGCGGCATGCAATATATCTGGATGATGGCCATTATTTTTTATCGCTATAATTTTTTCCGCATGGACGCCAGTGATCTCACCCCCCCTTACTGGATCAACATGGGCGCCATGGCTATCTCTACCCTGGCAGGTTCAACCCTGATAGAACATCCCATCGAAGCACCCTACCTGTTTTCCTTATTGCCTTTTATCAAGGGGTTCACAATTTTCTATTGGGCGACAGCCACCTGGTGGCTCCCCATGTTATTAATTTTGGTGATTTGGCGGCACTGGTATAAACGCTTTCCGGTTCAATATGACCCATTATTTTGGGGGGCGGCCTTCCCCCTGGGCATGTATACCGTCAGTACCCAGCAGCTTAACGCGGCCATGCAGTTTAGTTTTTTGGATGGGCTGGCCAAATTCATGTTTGCTGTCTCCCTGATCACCTGGGGGCTAACCTTTTTTGGCACCTGCAAACGCTGCTGGCTATGGTGCAAGTTCAAATGCCTGGCCTAGCGACTGCCCGCGTTATTCGACTTGCCCTGTATCAGTACTATTTTTTTCTGCACGCTGTCGTGCCCGCACTGCCTTTTTAGCGGGGTAGACATAAAAAATGGCACACAGATAAAAACCCAGCGACAACACAATCTCTACCCAGGCGCACCAAACAGAGGCGGGATTGGGATCCGACCACGCCCTTACCACCCCCTCCATGAAATAAAGCAACACTAACATTGCGGCCCATTGCATGGTATAAAGACTGCCTTTGCTCACCCCGCGCAGGGCAAACAACAATGGCACCACTTTAAGGGCCATATAAGAGCCACCTGGACGCAAAGGGGCCCAAGCCAACTCCCAACCTAACCCCAAGATGATGAGCAAGACCAAAAACACAAGAGCGCCGATATGCAAGACGGCACGAAGAGAGCACTTCATACTGTTACTATACTGATTGAAACGTTCAAAGAAAAAGAGAGCAAGGACTACGCATGATGCAACCCAGTCAACCACAGCCACCGGCCGCGCCCGGGGTTACTGCAGAGCAAACGACGACTCAATCTCAAAACCGTTGGCGCGACTTCATTAAATTGGGCCAACACATCGGGCTCAGTCTGGCGCGGCGCAACCTGACTCAGGCTGCCTCTAGCCTGACCTTTACCACCATATTAGCGATGGTACCGCTGTTGACCGTGGTGCTATCCATTTTTACCGCCTTTCCCATCTTTCAAGATTTTCAGCACTCGCTCGAAGACTTCTTAACCTCTAAGCTGATGCCCGATGCGGTCTCTAGCAATGTTATGGAGCACCTTAACGAGTTCACAGCCAAAGCAGCGAGTTTAACAGCAATTGGCAGTATCTTTTTATTTGTCACCTCAGTGATGCTCATATCCACCATCGACAAAGCCCTTAACGATATCTGGCTAGTCAAAGAACAACGCCCCCTGGGCCATCGAATTTTGGTGTATTGGGCCATAGTAACCTTGGGCCCACTGGTTATCGGTGCCAGTTTGTGGGCCAGTAGCATGGTCACCCGGGCTTCATTGGGCTATGTGCAGGCCCTGCCCTTTTTTGCTTCCGTATTGCTCACCGTAATCCCTGTGATTTTGACAGGGCTGGCCTTTGCTGCCCTCTTTGTCTACATTCCCAACTGTCGCGTGCGTTGGCGTGATGCGCTCATAGGCGGCTTTACTAGCGCTATTCTCCTCGAATTGCTACGCGCCGGTTTTGCTTTTTATATCACCAAATTTCCGACCTACACCCTGATTTATGGTGCCTTTGCTACCGTACCCTTATTTTTGTTATGGGTGTATGTGTCTTGGATAGTGGTCATGTTTGGGGCCACCCTGGTAGCCATTATGCCCAATATCAGAAATAAAAACTGGCAAACCAGAAATTACGCGGGTTATCAATTTACCACCGCTTTGCAGCTGTTGGCCATCTTATGGCAGGCGCGCGAGCAAGAGCAACTCGGCTATAGCGCGGCCGCCTTGGCCGAAGCCGTGCAACAGGACACTCCGGCCACCGGAAAATTGCTCCAGGCTTTAAAAGACATCCATTTTGTAGTAAACACAGAAGTAAAAGGCCAGGAATTATGGGTACTAGCCTGCGACCCCAGCCAAGAAAATCTCGGTCCGCTCATCGATCTCTTTTTGCTCGATCGGCAGTACGCCCAAGACGGCTTGACCCAGCCTTTGGTGACTCAATTAAACCGGACACTAAAAGAACGCACCGATTTACGCTTAGACAATTTGTTTGAAAACCACTTTCAAACACACTCCATTTAAACCACAGTATATTTACACCACACACTAAAACCCCATTGAGCGCAGCGCCACATGCTGACCAATGAGCATCACCATTTAATCAAGGAGAGCACTATGTTAAAGGTGAGTGAAATATTAAAAGTCAAAGGCGATATCCTCTACACGGCCTCGCCTGATACCTTAGTCAGCGAGGCAGTGGCGACAATGAGCGAACAAAATATTGGCTCACTAGTCATCATGGAACACGGCGAGCTGGTGGGCATGCTGACCTTCCGCGAGGTGATTCGCCATATGCACCTCACCAAAGGACAGGCAGGCGACTACACAATCCGTAGCATCATGAACGATGCGCCAGTCAGCGTTACCCCCAACACGGATGCTGACGAAGTACAAAGATTGATGTTGGACAAACATGCCCGCTACATGCCTGTGATGGACGGGCCTGTACTGTTGGGGGTCATTTCTTTTTATGATATGGCTAAAGCCATTGTCGAGGCCCAACAATTCGAAAACAAAATGCTCAAAGCATATATTCGCGATTGGCCCACAGAAAGCAGCGCCGAATAAAAACAGGCCGTAACTACGGTCTGCTCTTTCACAAATACTGGCTAAACCATAAAGGGGCAACATGCAATACCCCTTTATGCATTTCTAGCTACGCTGCCTGCGCGGCATGCAGCTCAGCCCAAGCCCTATCCAAAACCTGGATACTTTCTTGCTCAAGGACCCGGTGGTCGGTCAGATAACGGCGCCACTGCCGCGCCCCGCGCCGCCCATGGGCCCACCCCAACAGGGGTTGCACCAGCCTGCGAATACCCACCCCTTGCTCAAGCTGCTCGATACAGTACTGACGCATACGCATAAAAATGGCCTCGTCATCCAGCAACGGCATCTCAGGCCAAAAATGGCGGTGCATTTCGCTCAACACCTTAGGCGTATGCCACGCGGCGCGTCCTATCATGACCCCAGCAAAGGGTTGCCCATGCTCACTCACCTTGGCCACGGTACTTAAGCCGCCGTTTAGAATGAATTGCGCCTGTGGAAAGTCATCGCACAGCTGTGCTGCCAAGTCATAGCGCAAAGGAGGAATTTCACGGTTTTGTTTGGGCGACAAGCCACCCAGAATGGCATTTCTGGCGTGCACCACAAAAACCCGTACCCCATTATCGTAAAGGGTGCCCACAAAATCGCGCACAAACCCATAATCTTGTTGCGAGCCCAACCCCAGCCGGTGTTTTACTGTTACAGGTACACTCACGGCGTCTTGCATGGCCTTTAAGCAATCGGCGACCAACTGCGGGCGTTGCATCAAAACGGCACCAAAATGGCCCTCAAGCACACGCGCCGAAGGGCAACCACAATTCAAGTTGATCTCATCATAGCCCCATTGCTCGCCAATACGTGCAGCAGCAGCTAACCGCTGTGGTTCACTACAACCCAGCTGCAAAGCAACAGGGTGTTCTTGAGGATTAAAATCCAGCAAACGCGCACGATCACCATGTTCTATTGCCGCGGTACTAATCATTTCTGTGTATAAACGGGCCTGCGGTGCCAACAGGCGGTGAAAAAACCGGCAATGCTTATCTGTAACATCTATCATGGGCGCAACAGAAAGCTTCCAGGCCGTTTGAGTGACTGCTTTCATCTATTCCTCTTGAGCATGAATAAACTATGGTTCGAGCTTGATTCATTATCATAAACTACTATACTAAGCACGCATCAAATGCTTCCTTTATGACAAGAAATTTATGGCTGTTTTTACCCCTGTGAGCAACGCGGACGCCGAAGCGTTGTTAAAACAATACTCATTAGGCGAGCTCGTCGCTCTGGAAGGCATCAGTGCGGGCATAGAAAATACAAACTACTTCCTGGACACAACCAAAGGTCGCTACGTACTCACCCTATTTGAAGTACTCACCTTTGAACAGCTACCGTTTTATATTGAATTGATGAATCATCTGGCCGAGCGGGGGGTTCCTGTTCCTTGGCCACAGCGGTTAAATAATCAGCAGCTGATAACCGAACTCCATCAAAAGCCCTGTGTAATTGTTACTCGCCTCAAAGGCAGCTCGGTTCTTGATCCCGAAATCGAGCACTGCCAGCTGAGCGCCGAAATACTGGCTGATATCCATCTTGCCGCCCAGAATTTTTCCATACACCAGCCTAACCTGCGCGGCTTGCCCTGGTGGCAAGAAAAAATTCCCGCCCTATACCCCTTTTTGGATAATGCACAGAAAAAGTTGATAGACGAGGCACTACAAGAACAGCTGGCGCTTAGTCGCTCCAGTTTGTATCAAGAGCTGCCCTACGGCCCCGGACATTGCGATCTCTTCCGTGATAATGTGTTATTTGAACAGGCCCACCCAGCCCAAATGGGGGGCGTTATTGATTTTTACTTTGCCGGTTGTGACCGCTGGCTTTTCGATGTTGCCGTAACCGTCAATGACTGGTGCATCGATCACCAAACAGGCCTGTTTGATGAGGCCCGACTCGGCGCCTGGTTACAGGCTTATCACCAAAAGCGGCCCTTTACCGCCACAGAAGAGCAGCTTTGGCCAGCCATGTTACGTGCAGCCGCCCTAAGATTTTGGGTTTCGCGTTTATATGATTATTACCTGCCCCGCGAGGCCGAGACCTTAACGCCCCATGACCCCACCCACTTTGAAAAAATCCTCCGGCAACGCAGCAGTCAGCTTGTTCAACCTTTGGCTACCTATTTGACCTAACAACACTATGCAAGCTTCTATTTTGCCCTATCAATATGGCTGGTACTGGATTAGTCAGGGCTTTAACGCCTTTAAAATGCAGCCCATGGCGCTCATCTTTTGGGCCCTGGTGACCAACCTGCTAATCCACCTGAGCTATTTTGTACCTATTTTCGGCCAAATAGCCTTTATTGTGCTAACCCCTGCCCTCACCTTCATCGCCTTGAATGCTTGCCGACGAATCTTACAGGGCCAGAAAATGCTGCTTGGAGACTGGGTCCAGCCCCTTAAGACCGATAAAGCCTTTGGCCGCCTGCTTAAACTAGGTGGGGTGTATTTCTTTTTCTTGTTTCTGGCCAGCGTCGTAGCCACTAGCCCTTATCTGGATCAAATCAGCGCCGTCTTTAGCGGCACCGAAGAAATCAATCCCGAAGAATTCATGGCCGCAATACGCCAACCCGTTTTTATCTTTCTTGGTTTCTATTTGCTGATCTCGATACTGTTTTGGCATGCCCCGGCCCTGGTAGGCTGGCACCGCATTCCTATCAAACAAGCGTTGTTCTACTCGATGATCGCCTGCTGGCGCAACAAATGGCCCATGTTGATCTACGCCGGCTTTTGGGCAGGCCTGTATTATTTATTTAATTTATTTGCTTCAGTGATCTTTGGGGGGTCGGCCGCCGGGCTCTATTCTTTTTTCCAAACCTTTGCCAGCCTGATCCTATTTGCCGTTCTCTATTCCACCTTCTACCCCATCTATAAAACCGTCTTTAATGTGGCAGACTAACCCCTTTACAGCTACCGGCCATGGATAAATTGTTTGGCAATATCCAAGCGCGACAATGCCCCTCGCCTGGATATTGCCCAGGCAGCCTACATGATTATCAGAGCATCAAAAAATTACATATAAAACGGAACATTACTGCAGGTTGCTAAAACACAAGAAAATCTCACGCTGACCACGAGGTAAATCAAAGCTTAAAAAAATAAATAGAACCGCAGAAAGCTATGTTAGTATGAATGAATACTTATCAAAATCATACAGACAATAAAAAAACCATTAAGCAATAAAACTGAAAAACAAATAACAATCAACCAGATAGGTAGCTTAGCGATCATCCACCCAGGTGAGCAATGCTTATGAAAGCCCATATCAAAACGGCACCCCCATCGGGTTTTATGGCCCTCTCGGCGTGTGTGATCTCTGCTGTATTGCTTATTCTGCTTCTTACTGGGCATTACAACTTTTCCATTCCTTACTACCTCTTTTGGCACACATTGGTGCAAGGAATTGGCATTCTGCTCGCAGCCCAAATCTTCACGCTGGTACTCAGTATTTATAGACGGGGTTTACCTGTCAACATCATTATTTTGGGGCTCATGTTTTTTGGGGTGGCCTGCTTTGATTTTTCCCACGCCTTGGTTTACGACAACCTGGTACAAATTAGCCCCACAGATCCCCGCGAACAATCAATTTATTTTTGGCTTATCGCCAAATTGTTGAACGCCATCGGCTTGCTCCTTATTTGTTTTTTTTCCTGGAATAAACGTTTTCAGCATCGATATTTCAAACCAGTCTTTGTCTTATTTTTAAGCCTAATTGTCCTAATCCACTGGTTTATTTTTTACCGTGCCAGCCAATTACCCAAAATCGATATCCTGTATATCGGCCAGCTTAGCTTTGAGCATGCCACCGAGGGGCTACTTTTTGTGCTCTATGGCTTGACAGCCCTTGTTTTGTATCGCCAATACCGTCAGCCACACCTTCGACTACCCTCTGGTTATTTTGTAGCCGCGCTACTATTCAGTTTTAGCGAGGGGTTGTCGCTGCTCAATAGTGAGCGCTCTGAAGGGCTACACTTGATCAGCCACCTGTATCGTATCGCTGCCACCTATATCCTTTACCGGGCGGTTTTTAATGAGGTTGTGCTACGCCCTTACACCCTGCTCAAGACTTCGCGCCAAAAATTGGCAGCTACTTTGCATGCTTCGCCCGACATTATTTTTGAAATTGACGACCAGGGCCAATTCCTGGCCGTATACAGCAAGGAGCCGACCGAAGCAGTATTTACCGAACGACTTTTTTTGCACAAAACCCTGGCGCAGGTCCTGGAGCCTGAATACTTGGATATTGCCTGGGAAAGCCTGCGCGAAGCCCGTGAGCATGGTCTTTCACGAGGCAAAACCATACAGATTAAATTGCCCACCTACGAGCCCCAATGGTTCGAGCTCTCGGTGTCTTATTTGCGCGCCGAGGGACAAAATAATCACCGTTTTATCATCATCGCCCATGACATCAGTAAACGCATCAAGGAAAATAAGCGCTTGTTGCTGTTGTCCCATGCTGTCGACCAAAACCCTTCTGCCATCTATATCCTAAACAAGGATTTTCACATTGAGTTCATCAATAATACCTTTAGTCGCCTGACAGGCTATAAGGCCAATTATATTTTAGGCAAACCCCCCTATGAGTTTTGCGATCACGAAACGCCCCATGCGCTCATGGCCCATATTCACCAGCATATTAGCCAAGGCCGTATATGGCAGGGGGAAATCAAGCGCATTAGCCGCACTAAACGACGCTACACGGCCGACGTGTCGACTTATCCCATCACGGACGCCGAGGGACAAATCAGTAATTATCTGGTAATAGAGTCAGATATCAGCCAGAACAAAGCCATTTTGGAACAGCTGCAAAAAATATCCAATTTTGATCGCCTGACTGGTCTGCCCAATAATGACCGATTATTTGAGCTTTTGAACCACTTGCTGGCTACTAATGTCAGTATCGCTGTGCTTTGGATTAATCTGGATCAATTCAAAAATATTAATGATGCTTTGGGCCATCATGTCGGCGATCAGGTGCTTAAAGAAGTCAGCGATCGGTTTTCCAATATTTTGCGGCCACAGGATGTGCTGGCACGACCAGGCAGCGATAATTTTGTCATGCTGCTGCCCGGCGCCCAACATGGCGTCGCATCGGCGCAGGCTCAGAAAATCATCGATGCCCTGGCCGAGCCCTTGAAAACCCCGAATCAGCCTATCGTTCTTACCGCTTCTACCGGGATCGCTTTTTATCCCCAAGACAGCAACGATGCCTCTTCGCTGCTAGCTCAGGCAGAAACCGCCATGCATCGTATCAAAAAAGAAAACAGAGGCGATTTTTGTTATTTCCACCTGGAAATGCGCCAAGAAACAGCGCACCGGCTAGCCCTGGATATGGCTCTTAAACAGGCCCTCGATAACCAGGAAATGTACCTGGTCTTTCAACCTCAAATCCACCTTGATAGTGGCCAACTGATCGGGACCGAGGTTCTTTTGCGCTGGCACCCACCCCTTTGGGGGGAAATTTCCCCAGCAGAATTTATTCCCATTGCTGAAGAGTCGGGCGATATCATTGCGATTGGCGATTGGGTGCTACACAATGCCATCCGTCAAATCAAAAAATGGCAAGCTCAAGGCTTGCCAGTCCCGCAGGTCTCTGTCAATATTTCAGCCAAACAACTGGAGCAGCCCAATTTCGTCACCAAAGTGGTCCAAATGCTTGCGCAGTATCAACTTCCGCCAGAGCACATTGAGTTCGAATTGACCGAAGCGGTGGCGATGAAAAACCCGGAATACTCTGCCCTGCGCATGCAAGAACTCAGTGCCGCACGCATTAAGGTATCAATTGATGATTTTGGTACGGGCTATTCCTCGCTGAGCTATTTAAAACGATTTGATATTCATACCATTAAAATTGATCGCTCTTTTGTAAAGGACATCGTCCATAATAACGATGATCAAGCCATAGTGAACGCCATCATCTATATGGCCCACCAACTTGGCATGCGCACCGTTGCTGAAGGGGTGGAAACCCAAGCCCAACTGGACTACTTGCGTAGCAGGCGTTGCTATGCTGCTCAGGGCTATTATTTCACCCGGGCCCTAACCTCGGCCGAGCTTGAACACTATTTGAAAAACCAGCAAGCTTCAACCTGAACAACCCACCTTGGCATCAACCTGCTAGTCTACGGATGAAAACGGGCCTCTTGCCCCTTGCGTTGATAGCGGATTTGTCGCCAACCACTGGGCCACTTGCACCCGATGGTCTACCAGGCATTCCACCGCACAACTAGCTTGCCAGCAGTAGCCGCTGGCCCCCGCTACCAGTAACTGCTGGGCATATACATCGCCATCTTTCGCCAGAAAAAAAACCCATAAAGATTGACGGCCAAAAAAATGTTGCACCCAGCGTGTGTGGGGCAAAATTACAATAACCTGCCTATCAGGAAAAAAAGCACTTAATCTCCAGCCTAAGAGCCGCTCTATGAAGCGACTACAGTAAATGGCAGTAAAATCCTTCTGGCCGATTTGAATGTGTTGAGTATGGGAAGGATATAAGTATTTTTTAAATAATTTGAACATGCCTGCTTAGCTCAAATCAGCAATCAAATTATGAAATAAAGGAAAAGAAAGAATAATAAAAGTAATTGGAAAAATAAAAACCACAATCGGAAAAATCAATTTGGTAGACAAAGCCAGCGCCTTTTTCTCTGCGGTGCTATAAAGCACCGACTTAATGCGGCGCGACTGCAGCTGTAATACCTCTATTAAACTGATGCCCTGTCGTTGAGCCTGCAACACAGTCACGACAAAGGTGTGTACATCTTGCTCTTGGCAG
>Ga0079226_10002286_pt1 | contig 14752 bp, 16 predicted proteins | sample Poulit2014_FD_76345 | JGI IMG/M metagenome (GOLD analysis project Ga0079226, IMG submission 76345) | Agricultural soil microbial communities from Georgia to study Nitrogen management - Poultry litter 2014 | ecosystem: Environmental > Terrestrial > Soil > Agricultural land | place: USA: Georgia... | reverse complement strand
TTCTTTGATGGCGCGAATAATTTGTTCTTCGCTGTAACGCTTCTTCATGTTGAGACCTCCAGTATGGGTAGGTTAATGGAAATCTCATCGATGTCATGGTTTTATTTTTGGGGGATAGGTCATGCCGTTGCAATACGTCTTGCACCTGCACACCGTGCCCACTACGAAATGATTTGGGACGGTAAAAACTAACCAGCGTGAACAAGCTCACTCGTGTGCTTTAAGGCTCCTAGCAAACCAAAACGTGAATAGATTTATGAGATGAAATCACCCGACGACGTTATGCGCGACTGGAAAAGTAATAATGGCTACCGCCTACGGCTAAAAAATTAGCATTAAAGCGTCTTCCGTGTATGTCATATAAGCAAAGTCCTTATGTTTTCTTCTATTCTTTGCTGAATACCGTTAAGCGTTGGCTGAGTTATTTTTTCTGGTAGTTGCTCTGTGGCAATAGCTACAAAGCGTTCAGCCACTTCACAATGTTTTTCAATGATAGCAGTAGCCTGCTCTTTTGAAAGCCCTGCTTCGTCAGTACCTAAATTAAGCAGCGCCGAACGACTAATATTGAGCGCTTCGCCTAATACATCCATTTGATGATAGCCTGCCGGCCCTTCGCAAAAAGTAATATCGTAAGCCGGTGCTAGCCGCCACTCACCTTGCTTACTCATTACATAGGAAAAGTTTTTTGGGTGGTCATCACGATTATTAAACACCACATTAAATACAATGCGCTCAAAGGCTAGCTTTTGCTGGCTAACATCTTGCGTACAAGCAAAGCTAGCACGAAGAAAGCTTTTGTAATCCAAACTGCCCGGCACTTGGTAATTAGCACCTGTAAATGCCGCAAGGGTTTGCATGGGAACACGCAGCCTCCCTTGCCGATCAAAGCGCTTGCTAGCAAAAGCTGCCATACCCTCTGGCAAAGATATGTATTGAGATTCTGGTGTTTCAATGCCACATAAACTTAAGCAGTGGGAATATACTTTTTCTATGGCGCACACTTCTGTCGCTTCGCTATGGGCAGGAAACTTAACCAACCAAGCGTCACTGTTTTCTTGATATTCGGTGCTAAAGCTTAGTGTTTCTGGGTTTTGGTAAAGCAGTATTTTAGGCCGCGCGCCCTGTGGCGAACCGCCCATTTTCAAAAGCTGTGCTAAAAACTCCCCACCCTCGCCTTGCAAAACATCTTGCACTTGCTGGGCAAGCTGCAATAAAGAAACATCGTGTTGTTCAGCAATGTCAGTATCAATAACTGGCTTAAAACTTAGCGCGCCCATCGCACTATCACCGATATAACTCAAACGCTCTAACGGGCTAACACGATGGTGGTTGATGCCTTGGCGCTTAAACAGCCTATCCATTAACAACATGCCCCAGCCATCTGGCAAGGCATCATAAACAGGCCCAGGCAACTGCCACTGATGCTGCGGAAAGCCTTGTCGGAGTTTTGGCCCTTCCAAAGGCAGGGTATAAGAGGAAAGCTCAAAACCTTTAGCCAAGGCTTCATCACTGTACTCAAAACTTATAGCTGGCCGCCCTGCTATAGAGGTTTGCTGTAGCGTTCCCCATAGCCAGTGTTCGCCCCAACCGTTATAAAACACCTGCACCTGTTTAATCATACTTTTTCTCTCGTATACGCTGGCGAGTTTTGGCATGTTCTAAGCGCTGCATATCTGTAAGGCTTTGAACCTTAGGCTGAAATAACTCGCTTAATTCTTGTGTGCGCCCTAGCACCATCGCCACCTGTACTAAGGTTTCAAAGCTGATATTACGCCCTGCTTCGAGGTTGGAAATGGTGGTTAAGCTCACGCCAGAACGCTTCGCCAGTTCTGCTTGCGTCCATTCACGCAACAGGCGCTCTTGCTTTAAGCGCTGGCCTAGCAGTTCCACTATTTCGCGTGAGTTAAGAAAATTTAATTTCATAATAACAACAGTTAAATGGTTTTTGAGTAGATAAAAACTACTATAGCAGAATTATCTATATGTGACTTTAGCTACAAAACTAAAGATTAAACCAAGACGAATGCTAAATAGCTTGCATGTTCAGCCATAACCCTGCATCTTATCTCAAAATCAGCCAATTTTGAGATAAGATGACATTCAAACCGCCCACAAGAGACGAAAACGCTCTAATTAATTTACTTAATGCCGATAGCAAAGCCCCGCTACAGAAGTACCTAGCTTGGAATACACCGGTAGATAACAAAGGCCGTTATCTGCCCTTTTCCGAGTTTAAATACCGTGTGCCCGAGGACGTAGAAGCTGAAACCGCTTGGCAATTCACTCGTATGGCGCGGGCCACCATGTCTACTACCGTTATAAAAGTCGGCGAGCCACTCGCCGCTGCCACTCTGTATCTCACACCAACCATACAACGCGCTATTTCAGCGGTAGACCAACACACCACTGAACCGATGTTGAACTGGGTGAATAGCCAAATTGGTGAAAAACGAAATTTAGAGTTTTTATTTAACGACCTCGTGGAAGATGAAACCATCAGCAGCAGCCAACTCGAAGGTGCTGCTACCACGACATTAGCAGCTAAAGAATTACTAAAAACCAAGCGCGAGCCTCGCACGCTTGATGAGCGCATGATTGTCGGCAACTTCAAAATGATGCTTTGTGCCTGGGAAAATCGGCATAAACCGCTTAGCTGCGACCTTATTCAAGAGCTACACCACACAGGCGTTGAAAGCATTGATGATGCCCAATACCAACCCGGCCATTTACGCACCAACAACAAGGTGGTGATAACCAATGCCGATGGCGAGGTGGTACACCAGCCTCCAAACTTTGGAGGGCTAAGACAACGTTTAGAACAACTTTCTGATTGGGTAAATACAGAAGGCGACCTGAATGGCCAATACATGCACCCACTAGTTAAAGCCATCATCCTTCATTTCACTATTGGTTACGAACACCCTTTCTATGATGGCAACGGCAGAGTGGCGAGAGCCTTATTTTATTGGCTCATGTTCAAACACGGTTTCCCTGCATCTCGTTACATCACCATTAGCGCCCTGTTAAAAAAAGCGCCCGTGAAATACGGTAAAAGCTATTTATATACCGAGCACGATGAAATGGATCTCACTTACTTTGTGGATTACCAGTGCAGTATTATTATTCGTGCTATCGAGCGCTTTGTGGAAACATATCAATCGGCCATAGAGAAAATTAAAGCGTTCGACACTTATCTTTATGAGTCTGGTTTGTTTGGCAAGCTCAGCGACCACGAGCGTGTCGTGTTCCAAGTGGCGCACGCGGGCGTTGCCACTCACTTCACTGCTAATAACGTGGCGCAAAACCTCAACCGCTCCTACAACACTGCCGCCACGGCATTAAACAATCTTGTTAAATATAAGTTGTTCGTGAAAAACAAAGTGGGACGTGAATGGGTTTATGAAATGAAATCGCTCGATGAAATTATGCGTGGTTGGAAAAAGTGACAGTGGCTACCGTGCGAGATTAGAAAATTAGTGGAGCCTAAAACGCAAAATAGACTCCACTAAATAATTAGTGGCGGACAGAGGCTTCACTAATTTCATCTAAACCATTAGGCTGCTTTATTTCTCACCTTGCGTGCAAAATCATCAACTGCGCTGAGCGAGGCTATTTGCTCACCACCCACATTTGATAAACGTGACAAATCTTGCCGCGGGATTTCTTCTTGGTTTTCAAACACCAACAAAGAATCAAACTGAATATTATTTTGTAAATAATGCTGTAAAAAAATGGTCGTCAAACGAGCTTTATCTCGATTAGGTATGCCAAACAAAAACACAGGCATGCCGCCGCGCCCTTTAAAATGAAAATCCACGAGATAATTGCTTGCATTAGGCAGGCCTGGTACTAAGTAACTTTCTTCAAGATTGTCTGTGGAAATAACGTTAGCCAGTTGGCTTTTTAAATCCTCATAAAAAGTAGAAACAACACGAGAGCGATTTAAAAAAGTGAGGTCGTAAATACGCGTCATGGCTTGCCCAAGTTGGAATACAGCACCAGACAGAGCATCCACCGTAGTTTCCACATAAAATTGGCCGTTAGCATCATCAAACTGAACGCCTTGTTCATTTACCACTTGTTGGAACAAGATATTGCGCGTGCCTTCAAAAAATCTGTTGGGCTCTGTTTCATAACTTAATTGGATAAGCGTAGTGCCCCCATCAGATAAACGCAGGCCACCCGTTCGTGTTTCACTAAGGTACAGCGCGTATTGGTCACCATCAGGGAACGTAAACGGCGTATGCAGCATAACCATGCCATTTGACCGCTGATGTAGCTTCACAGAAGCGCAAAGCTGCTGGCATAAAGTGCTTTCATCGATTTTGCTAAGCATAAACGCGCTCCTATTTAAATAAATCTGGGTGGTCGGCCTTTAAATTTGATAGGCCAGATATGTTGGCATCTTTACACAGCCAAAAGAGTGCGCCATCCAACGAATGATACTTGTCTGTCTGGGTTGCATAACTATCGGGTTTCTTGCCTTCATGTATTGCACGCTCTGTGGCCTTATGAATATGGCAAGCATAAAGAATTTCCCCATGTGGGTGATTCGAGCCATTGTAACGCAATAGCGGAATCTTTTGACCATTCGGCGCAACGCAAACTAAGCCGCAAGAAAAGTGCTCTATATCGTAAGTATTTTGGCGCAGATATAACAAAAACGCGTACTCTTTGGCCTTAAGATCGTAGTTTACTTGTTTGCTGCCACGGAACTCACTCCATTTAGCGTTCGGATTAATCACTTCTTTAGGCATAGCGATAAGTTTCGCAATATTTTCATCAGTGAGCGCATCGAAATTCATGGCTACCTCTTATTTTTATTTAGCTTTATTTTTTGTTTATCATACTGCGACTAATTTACGTACAAAAGAAGGTCAATAAGCTTAAGTTATCGTAGGATCCGCGCTAATAGCTAAATATCCACGAAACAAACACCTATCCACTAAAATCGTGCGTCCCGCAACGCTTCCCCTGCTTCACGAATAAACTGCTTAAAAGCTTGCTCTAAACGCGTCATGTGCTCTAGGTGCCATTGAATATAACTGCTCCATTGCGCTTGGTCGTAGCCATCCACCGCCAGCCTAAAATTAATGCGTGAAGCTTTTTTATCATCCAAGCGCATCCACTCAAGCTTGTCGCCAAAAGTGGTTTCTATTTGCTCTTTGCGCTCATGCAAAAAATCAAACAAAAACTTATTTTCTTCTGCTACTGGGCGCTGCATATACACCAGCACCACAAGCTCTTTCTGCAAAAAATACATTTGGTAGTTGCAACCACTAACGCCTGAGCCAGCTGATAGCCAGTGGTCTTTACTGGGGCTGATGTTATTAAACAAATGGCAACTGCTTTGCTGAAACACTTCCACCAAACGCCCCCAATACTCAAGGCGCAAACGTTGGCTATTTAGTAGCTTTACCTCGCTCTCTTTTTCATCGGCCTCTTTGGCACTAATGCCAATCATCAACTCTTTGGCCTCGGGTGTAGGAATCACCTGATCCACGCTCATAAACAGTTGCTCGCCCATTTCATAGGGCGTTACTTTAAAACACTGCACGTTAACACCCTGCGCTAATAACCATAGTGCCGTGCTGGTGACTTCTTTACGAAAATCAGCGGCCACCATAATTAAGCGCTGGCTATTGCCCGTGTTGAGTTTCACCTCATCAAAACTGGCCGCTTCTAAAAACTCACATATACGTTCGGTGGCATCTTGCGGTGCCTCGGTGTTGGCTTCGTAGCGATTTAAATATTGCTGATAAATATCCACAATTTGCGCTTTAGTGAGGCTGGCACAATAGGAAGCATATTTAATCACCTGCCACACCACATCACGACCGCTGTCATCGAGTTTATTCTCAATCACCACCAAATGACCGTTCTTATCAAGAGCGAGCAAATCAAGCCTTTCGCGCGTGTCATCAAAACCCGCAAACTCTTTTTGAATAATCAGTAACTCTTCGCCACCTAAAGCGCTGGGGTGGTTAGCTAACCATTCTTGCAAGTGGTTGCGCTCGGCAAAGCCAAGCTCGGTGAAGGTTTTGGCTGTGACAGGAGTGATGCGATTGGTGGTTTTGTTGATGATGAACATAGGGCTTCCAAAATGAGATTGTTATTTTGTAGAGGCTAACTGTTTGCCCTTTTGGGTTAGGCGATATTTTTGTAAACGGCTATTGGGTTTGTCGGGAATAGTGTATTCGATGATTTCTGTCTCTAGCAGTTCACGCATAGTTCGGTTTAAGGCTCCAGTAACACTGTTCATGTCCAATGCTGAGGCTATCTCAGATTTGGACAGATCAAGCTCCAGCAACACAGCAACTATCCTATCACGCAATGACTCTGCCCCTGACTCTGCCCCTGAATGGCTCGCTTCTGCACTTTCCGTAAAATAAAATGTGGTCCAAAAATCATTGCCAATAACTTGCCACTCAGGCTCAGGCACACCAGCCGCTTCGCAAGCTGCTTTAACTCGCTATTTTCAACTAGCAGAAAATGAACACAATGCTCTCGGAATGCGTAGTTAGGCCACTCTATTAATGGCGTTAACAAGGTCGCTGTCATTGGAAAAAGGAATGACTGTTGCTTTTGTGCTTAGCAGGGTACTAGCGCTAGCTAGCTCTTCGCCATCAGCCCTTTCTATAACTACCAAGCGCTTTGCTTCACTAACGCGGCTCACATCAATCATTTTTCCTAGCGTGCCGTAAACAACACTCCAGTCCACACTGCTATTTGAGGAGCTTATTGTTTGTATCAGTTGCTCTTCTGGCATTTCTGAATCAATAGCAAAGTGAAAAATTAACTGATGCCCACTACTGCCCGTCACTTTTACATTTTTCTTTAGTCGTTCTTTATATTCGCGAGTAAGAATTGAACCTATCTCTTGCTTAAAAGCGCCTGTTTTTTTGTGGGCTGGATGCCAATTTAGCGTGCTACTCGCTAAAGCGAAGCTAGCTTCTAGGAATCTAGAAAAAAAGTAATCTACTCTGTCTGCACTACAAACAACAGCTAGCTCACCTACATCGGTAAACTCCATATCAAAGCTTTTAGCCAGCTCTTTAATGTGAAGTTCACGATCTTTAGAGTGCTTTACGCCGTGCGTTATAGCCTCAAACAGTGTGTCCGCATTATCACTAATACGTACCCTGTTATTGCCAAGGTCTTGTATGTATCCACCGAGCGCACGCCCGTAAAACGGCATCGCCAAAGAAGTAGAAGCATAAATAACACCGTCAGCAACAGGCTGGCACTGAGCACCTAGCACATTTAACGTTAAGTTATTCATAGCAACCTCCCTTGGATATCATCAGGATATTCAAATTTAATGTCGCCAATTATATTGGCTTCTTGCCGAAACAGGTACCACAAATCATCAATAGACATTGGCTCAAGTGGCTCTGCATAGCCATAACTACTTTCAGGCACAGGTATGTGCTTGTGCGGGTGGTCAATAATTTGCTGATAAAATTTTTTGCTCTCACCCACTTTGTTTATATGTTTAGTAGGCCCGCCATCATGTACAGCAAACACAATGGCATTTTGGTAAAAAAAGTTCATATAAATCGTATTTGGCACACCCACTACCTAGGTGAGGCCCAAACGATAGCAGCTAATTGAACGCTACAACTGTTACTTCATCGAGATTAATCGTTTGGCGCGCTTGCCACAGGTCGTAGGCATCTTGCATGGCGAGCCAGCTTTCTGGGCTGCGGCCTATTGCTTTCGATAAGCGCAGTGCCATTTCAGGGGATATGCGGCTAGTGCCTTTCAGCAGACGGCTTAGCGTAGAGGGTGCCACACAAAACTTTTCTGCCAACTCGCGCCCACTAATATTGTTAGGCTCAAGATACACTTCACTAATGAACTCACCTGGGTGTGGGGAATTGTGCATGGTCATTAGTGGTATTCCTCGTGGTTTAAGATATAAATATTTTCGTCTTTAAATTGGAAATATTTACGATATACTAATTATCACTTATCAATAAAAGGCCTATCACCGATAACTTTGAGCTAATTAAAATTTAACGAGTGGCTCCCTCTTTCATAATACGGCCCCACGCATAGCGAAGTGTTATCTAAGTTTTCATCTATCATCGATGTAGAAAATATTACTTGATACTCATTATTCAATGATTCACATGCGTTAACCAAAGTTCGCTGAAAATTTTGACTTCGCTCAGGAACCATTCCTTTATCTTCGATGTTATCCATAATTAATAAATTAGGGAATCTTGAGAAATCATCTTCAGCCGCATGTAAAAACATAGCTAATCTAATGCTATTTTTAAGCACAACCATTGAGCTCGCAGAAAATTTACTACGGCCATTCACAGCCATGTTATCTCTTGAAAAAGAGAAAAATATTTCGGAGGGGTTGTCAAATTGATTTTCATACCCTCCGTCAGCTCTCAAAAGATTTTGAGCTATTTGTTCTATTGATAGAATAACATCTTGGCGTCTGTTCTTATTAGCTTCATCAAGACGTTCTAAGTTTTCTTGAATCATATTAATATCTTCTTGATACTGATTTTTTATATCTATCAATCTTTCAACCCTTGATATTAAAGACAACTTCTCCTCAAGATTTACCACCTGACTTTTATAAAAACCAATTTCAATTGACGCATCTGATATCAAAGCTGTTTTGCTGTCAGAATAGGAAGCTAATTGCAAATATTCGTACTTAGCAAAATCGATATCTTTTTTTATAGATTTTATTTCAGTTGAAAGATAAACAGATTTTTTCTCATATTTCTCAATAATTTTTTTGCTTTCGGCTATTTGAAAATTTATCTCATTAGACATTTGCACATAAGCGATATCTTTTTCCCTATCTTGGGTACTACTTTTGCATAGGCTGCAAGCAGCATGGTTATGATTTCTTTCGAGCACTGAAAAGCATGATGGACAATACTTAAATTCAATGCTACCAAGCTCATTGTGAATAGCTTTTGATTGAGACAAGCTTTCAATTCTATATTCTAAAGAATCTAGGAATTGCTTTGTGTCTACTAGCTCTACATTAATTTTATAACGCTCGTTTTCTATGCTTACTAGCTGTTCATTTTTTGTTTCTATTTCTTCTTGCAGCTGGATCAACCGTCTCTTTGCTTTTTCATCGAGATTGTTACTATGGTTGTTTTTTATATTCTCGATTGTATCAAGAGTGGTTTTAATGTTTTCATTAGCTTCTTTTATTTCACTTTCTAGCGCCACTCTATTTATTGAAGTCGCATCCCCTCCAAACATTTTGAAAATAGCTTGCAACTCACCGTTCGCCTTTTCAAATTTTTTATTTGCTAGCAGTAAATCTTGTCGTAAATTGTGAGACTCCAAGTCATCTAAGCCAAGCAAATATTCCCCTATAGCCTGCCTAGTTGAAGCATTATCAAAGCTTGGTTCGTCATTCAGTAACTTTTCTGTAGAAGTAAGTTGATTGACATAAATAAGCCTTAAAATTTGATGCATAGTCAAGTTTTTTGACTCATCAGTTTTGTGCTGGGGCAACCCAAGAACTTCAAATAATTTTTGAGAAAAACTAAACTTTTCAGCTGATCGGCGACTTGGAAAAACCTGCCAGCTATCTTGACTCTCTAGCGAACCATCAATTGTTCCATCAAGAACATGCATGCTAGCTCGGCCACTATCATCAATTTCTCTTTTAAGAGTTAGCACAAAACTATTAATTCTTATTTGAGTAACGACATAATCACATTTACTTTGATGCTCATTCCAATCTTTAAACTCGCCGCCTAAGCCATAAACTAGCAGCTCTATAATTGTAGATTTTCCAGTTGTATTCCATCCTCGAATTATATTAACTCCCGTGTTAAAGAGCTGGTCATATACAACCTTTCCCTTTGAATAAATCACTAGACGCTCAACAAACAACTTTGATTTACTCATTTTTACTCCTCACTACATCATATCTATACTCCATCAACCCCGTCCTTAACTTTAAACCTCTAGGCCCATTCATCTCTATTTTCGTAAAATCACCCACCAGCATCAAAAACCATTCCTCCTTCACTAAAGAACTATTTTTTATTTTTTCTTTAAGAGTACGTGGAAGTTCTAGCGCTGTTCGGCAGACAACTTTATTATTATATGATTCTAGATCAACAAATCCTTTTGCAGCCAAATTATTTAATGCTATAGATTGAATAGCCTCCAACTGAAACATTATTCTTTTTAAGTTACCTACTCTTTCATATTCACTCGATATAGAAAAAACATGCTTTCTATATACTGTAAGCTCCCGAGGAAATGGTTTTATTTTTTTTATTAAACTAGGAAAAAGTACATAAAAATCTATTATTTTTAAAAGCTCTAGCGAAATCGTAGACTCATTACAGCTTTCTAGAATAGCTAATATTCTAAACAAGCAATGATTAACATCGAATGTGGGGTGGTAAATCAGCATGGCTTATCCCATACAACATGACATTTCCCTGTTAAAAAATATAACATTCCTAAAATAAGCTCTGTGGTTGCCATATCATCAAAAGATGTGATGGCCTTATGGACAGGTTCAATTATTTTTTCAAATACTGCATTATCTACAATAGTCTTTGGATTACCTTCTAAAATTAAGGGACGTATCTGAGTTCGAAAAGCTGTGAGTATATGAGACAGTACTTGGACGTATACTTTTTGCTCTGTAATTGATAACTGTCCCTTCGCCACCCTCCTCTCAAATCTATTCTTTAACAAAACAGCGTCACTGTACTCAGCATCACGTCCAGCATTTATAAGCTTACTTTCTAACCCAATTATCGCTCTGGACGGATGATTTGTTATATAATCTTGCAATTCATCAATTATTCTAGCAAGCTCCTCATCTTCTTTAGAATCTAAAACAATTTCTTCGATGACTTTTTCTAATGCTGTTTTCTCAGCTTCAAAAATATTATTTCCTAGATGGTTTGAACGTCCACTATAACTAACTTTTCCACTCATTTTAAAACCTATTATCACCATGATGGTTAGATTTTTTATAGTTAATCATCACTATTTTATTATTTTCGGATCTTATATTTGAGAAGTAACTAATTATTAGCGTTGTAAGAACACCAAGTATAACAAGCAAAATAATAAAAACTTTTTGGCTACCTAAGAGAGTATAAACTGGCTCGCTAAACACCTTGTCAACAATAAAAAACAAAACAAGGCATACAGCTCCAACAATACCACCTGTCTTCATAAAAAACTTTATTATTCCAATATCCATACGTCTCACTATCTTTTTTATATCAATTTAGGTAGCAACATATCACGCTGTTGTTTTAGGTTTTGGTTCTTTCTTTTCAGCACTTCGATTTGTTGCATTGTAGCTCCTACTAACTCATCGAACTTTGCTAACAGCTTTTCACTAGGCACAGCAACATCTGCATTTTGAAACACAGATGCGTTAACTGCTGGATAGGCTGCGCCTGTGGCGTGATTAACTAAGTAGGCTGTGAAGCTGTCTGTCGTTGTTGCTTGATAGAGAAAACTAGCGGGAACTTTTTCGGCTCTAAGCACAGCGAAGCCTGTCGATGCGATAGTGTTTTCTATCGGCTTAGCTATATAGGAGAACTGTTTTCTGTTTGGTCGCACTGTTGCCCAAATAATGTCGCCATGCCTCACTACTCTTCGAGCTCGACTAGGTGCGTCCTCAAAGTTCATCGTTTTAACTTCTGCTATTGAGCCTGTGTTCACGCTTGATATATCAATGTAATGAATTTCACTAGGTGCATTTCTTTTGGTGATACTTTCAGGGTTGACCGCAGCCACTTCGGACAGTTTTTTCACTTCCCAACCCAACGGAATTTTACCTTGCGGGGTTTCTTGCCATTGAGCTTGTTTACTCGCGCCATCCTTGGCGCTCGCCCCTTCGGGGCAACCTTCGGTTGTACCAATCGTTTGTCCTGACGATTGGTCATGGCCGGGAAAACGGAAGTTGGTAAACCATTCTCGGTAGAGGTTTTGAGCTATGGTTTCGAGTATGACGATGCGGCGATTGTTGTTTTCAATTAGGTCATCGTAATTTTCTAAAACTCTAGCGATTTTTGCTTGGTTTTCGTAATCCTCAACTATTTCTATATCTAGCATGTGCAGGTGGTTTCTATTTACCCCTGGCACTGCTCCCGCTGCATTAAGCTCCGCAATATTAAGCTGTGTTAAAAAATATTTAATATAGCGGGGGTGATTCCCTTTAAAGTCTTTAACATACAATGCGGTGTTTAAAGGCCAAAAATCCTCCTCAATATAGAAGACTTCACCCAAAGTGCCATACCGACCTGTTACAACACCTGGCGCTTTAACTTTTGCTTCATTGTGCAACCCAGAGAAACCTGAAGAAGAGATAATAGGGACGCTACCTTCAATCCTATCTTTCTTTGGCAGGTCATAACCACGCTTTAGCTCTATTACATCGCCTAATTTGCATTTTTTTAGCGTAGCTCCCATCACAACTCCCCCAACACCTTCGCCACATTCGCCGCTATCACCTTCTCCAACTCATGGGCTTCAGCGTTCAGCACTTCCAGTTCTTCCTGTAGCGCTTGCAGGGTTTCGGCAAAGTCTTCATCGCTCAGTTGCTCGCCTTGCTCCACGCCCACGTAGCGGCCTGGGTTAAGCGACCAGCCTTGTTCTTCAATCTCGGCAATGGTGGCTACTTTGCACAGGCCGGCAATATCTTGGTAACCGTTGGGGAATTGCTTGGCAATATCGTAATCTGCGTTTGGCGTTGCGTTGGCTTCGCCCTCTTTGGCTTGAGCCTCTAAATAGGTGTTATCCACCGCTTGGCCGCGGTACAGGCGCACTATGTTGGCAATATAATTCACTTGCTCAGGCGTGAAATCGCGCACGGCGCGGGTCACTTGGTTGTAGATGTTGCGGGCATCAATAAACAGCACTTTATCTTTGCGCTCGGCGGGTTTGCCCTTATCAAAAAACCATAACGAGCACGGCAGCGTTACCGTATAAAAGAAGTTGCTACCAATGGCAATCATCACATCCACAGCACCGCTTTCAATAATCTTCTGGCGTATCTCTTGCTCGGAAGAGCGGGCATCGCTAGCTGAGTTCGCCATCACAAAACCCGCTCGGCCTTGGTCGTTGAGCGAGCTATAAAACTGCTGAATCCAAATATAGTTGCCGTTGTCGGTGCGCGGCATGCCAAAGGGAAAGCGTGCTTTGTCGCTTTCTAAGCGTTCTTTTTGAATGTTGTTGACGTTAAACGGCGGGTTGGCCATCACATAATCAAATTTGCCAACGCTTTGGTGGATATCATCGTAATAAGAGTTGCCTTCGCGAATATCGCCCTGCAAACCGTGTACAGCAAGGTTCATTTTGGCAAGGCGCACGGTATCGGCGGTTTTCTCTTGGCCGTAGCAGCTCAGCTCGTCGCTCGCTACTTTGTTGTGCTCTTCCACAAAGGCGGCGCTTTGCACAAACATACCGCCGCTGCCGCAAGCGGGGTCAAACACTTTGCCGTGGTAGGGTTCGATAATTTCGGTAATCAAACGTACTAAGGTGCTTGGGGTAAAGAACTCACCACCGCCTTGGCCTTCACTGCGAGCAAACTCGGTAAGGAAGTATTCGTAAATACGGCCAAACACATCCGAGCCAATATCAAAACGAATGTTGGCAAAGTTTTTTAACAGGCTGGCAAGGCTGGCGTTATCAAACACGGTAAAGGTTTTTGGCAGCGCATCTTTAATGGCGTCGTTTTCTTTTTCGAGCGCACGCATGGCGTCGTTAACGGCTTTGCCTAAATCCGTGTCTTCGGGCAGCTTGAGTAAATTGCTGAACAGGGCATCCTCGGGCACATACATGGCACCTTCGGCTTGAATGGCAGTTTTTATGCTATGGCTGCCATCTTCACCACGGCGGCGACGGCCTGGCTGCTCTGCTTTTTCTGCTAGGCGCTGCTTTGCTAGCTCAAAACGGTATTCTGCATAGCGTAAAAAAATAAGCCCCAATACTGGGCGGGAATACTCTTGGCTGGTGAGGCCTGTGTTGGCACGCAATTCATCGGCGGCATCCCACAGGCGTTTTTCGAGTTCTTGAATATTTTTAAAATCAGACATGGGGTTCCATTCATCCTATTTCAGCAGCCGTTGAGTATAGCTTTATCTGCGAAATATTTTGTATGGCGCATCAACTTTAGTTAAAACACATTTTTCAGGCATAAAAAACGCCAATAGCCAGTGTTTATCTAGCTATTGGCGCTTCGTTATTTAATGACTTGCGTGTTAGCTTTCTTTGTCTTTCTTCAAACTCCCATGAGTCACTTCCACTAAATCCACCAAGTCATCAGCCAAGGCACCGATTTCTTCGGTCACATCACGAATCACATCGTAAATACTATCCGCTTCTTCTTTGCCCTCGCCAAAGGGCAAGCGACTTTTAACGTAATCGCTAACACGGCCATGAATATTGCCAACGGTTTGGGTACCGGCATCTACTGAGCCAGTAACCAAACTACGTGCGGCATCAAATAATCGTGACATGAAATTCTCCTAAGCATGGCGCCTTATGCAGGCGCTGGGGATTTGCGGCCACCAAAGTTTGGTAAGGATAAGCGCAGCACTTTTTTCATCACGGAACCAAACTGCGTCCAAAACGGTTTGGCGTTATAAGGCAGCTGGTATTTTTCGCAGATGGCTTGCACCTCTTTGGCGGCTTCCGCGTAGCGGTTGCTAGGCATATCGGGGAACAAGTGGTGCTCGATTTGGTGGCTTAAGTTGCCGCTCATTATATGGAAAAG
>Ga0079226_10002285_pt1 | contig 14756 bp, 11 predicted proteins | sample Poulit2014_FD_76345 | JGI IMG/M metagenome (GOLD analysis project Ga0079226, IMG submission 76345) | Agricultural soil microbial communities from Georgia to study Nitrogen management - Poultry litter 2014 | ecosystem: Environmental > Terrestrial > Soil > Agricultural land | place: USA: Georgia... | reverse complement strand
GCTTACCGGCTCTGTATAAATTGAAGTATTATACGATAAACCATAATCTATCGACAACCAATCTGTAATCTTTGAATCAAAGTTTAATAATCCGTTATATCGGTTGTATTTATCAGTATTTATCTTATACAACCCTTCTTGTCTTTGAAAACCAACAGAAACATAATAGGTGTTATTTTCATTACCTCCTTTAAGGCTCAAGGTGCTTTTCTGCATAGGACTATAGGAACGTACAGCTTTATCATAAACGTTGGTATTACCGACCCATATAATTTGCCCGCCAGAACTTTCATAATAAATGGGCTCTTCCTCTGAATTATTCATATAAGCCTGAATACGTTCCCGTTTTTTTATCATATCATTTGGAGCCGAACGATCTCTCAATCCGTATGCCTTGATGGCTGCATCCTGAATGCTGTAAGCATCCAAGAGATCAGGGGTAGCAGAAGGACGATTCCACTGCATTGTAGAATTCAAGGTAATTTGAGGTGTACCCGTTCTGCTTCCTGCTTTTGTAGTAACTAAAATAACTCCGTTCGACGCCCTGGCTCCGTAGATAGCGGCTGAGGCAGCATCCTTTAACACCGATACGCTCTTAATATCCTCAGGATTCAACTTATTGAGGTCTCGCTCCACTCCATCTACCAATATCAAAGGGCCTCCACTGGTAAAACCGTCTGTTGAAAATGAGGTAGCTCCTCGGATATTAAAGGAAGGTTCTGTATTTGGAGACCCGTTTGCAAAATCAATATTTAAGTTTGGTATTGTACCTTGCAAAGCCTGACCAACATTGGCTACAGGTTTATTTTCAATAGCTTCCGATGTTATCTGACTAACTGAACCAGTCAAATTCACTTCTTTTTGTGTCCCATACCCCACTACCACCATCTCTTCGCCCATAATAGCTTCCGGTGTTAGCTGGATATCCAGCTCCGTCTGCCCGCCAATAGCCACATCCTTGGTTTGATAACCAATATATGAGGCTACCAAAGTATCCTGCAGCGAGGGTACGGTTAGCTCAAACTTTCCTTCGGCATCAGCAGATGTTCCGGTGGTGGTTCCTTTTACCAGAATATTAACACCAGGCAGCGTTTCCCCAGTTTGTGCATCACTCACCGTCCCATTTATTGTTTCCTGAGCTAAAGAAATATTCCAGCAACCAAGTGCCAAGAAAAACACTGTTACAACTAAGGGTTTAGTAAAAGTCATTATCCATCTCATAGTATATCCATTAAGTATTTCAACAATCAGAAGGGTTAACTCATTATTTCTAACGTTTGAATTATAAATACCAATTAAAATATTTTTACACTAAATGTCAAATATTTTTATATTAAATACTTTTTTTATATTAATTATCATAGTTATATTAGATAAATGAGCTATATAAATAGGTAATATTTAATCAATCGTTTGAACAGTATTTCAAAAAATTCAAATAAATAGTACTTTGTTATTGGATCTACCCAAGTTATAAACAACCTATATCATGAACGCATAATACAGCATATGGCAGATACAACACTGCGCGACATTGCCGATGAGCTTAACGTAGATATTTCAACAGTATCAAAAGCGCTGAATGACCATCCTAAGATAAGTGATACCACAAAATTGAGAGTTACTAAAGCAGCTAAAGAGCTCAACTATCATCAAAATAAGATAGCGGCGGCCCTCGTGAAGGGAGCCAGTAATCTGATTGGGGTGATGGTGCCGCAAACCGACGAGATGTTCTTTTCGTCTATTATTCGGGGGATTGAAGAAGTGGTCAAAAACAGCGGGTATAATATCATTATTCTTCAATCCAATGACCAGATTGAAGATGAAATCGAGAATATTAACATTCTGTTTCAAACCAAGGTAGATGGTATTTTAGTTTCTCATGCCATGGAAACCCAGCAATTCGACCACTACCGCCAGATCATAGACCGGGATATCCCTTTTATCTTTGTCGATCGATATAATACATCGCTTGACACCGGCGTAGTAGCCATTGACGATTTTAAGGGAGCCTATAAAGCGGTCAGCCACCTTATTGACCAAGGATGTAGGCGCATCGCTCACATCGCCGGCCGGAAGCATGTACATATTTACAAAGAGCGATTCAGAGGATATAAGCAAGCACTGCAGGATCACGACCTGTCCTTCCGCGATGATATGGTTGTGGAGAGCAACTTAAAGCTGGAGGCAGGACGCACGATCGCGCGTAAATTTTTGAAGATGGATCCACGGCCAGACGCCCTTTTTGCCGCCGGCGACCGGGTGGCAATGGGTGCGATACAAGAACTCAAAAAACAAAACATCTCCATCCCTTCTGAAATGGCATTGGTGGGATTCAGCAACGAGGACTTTTGCTCCTTTGTGACGCCTACATTGACCAGTATTGATCAGCACAGCCGAAAAATGGGACAGAAATCAGCAAAACTGCTGGTTGAACAGCTGTCCAATGACGAAAATAAAAAAATTTCACAGAAAACATTACTCAATCCGGAATTAATCATCCGGGAATCGTCGCTACAATCCCAATCTGGTGAAAATAATGAAACCTTTTAAATTATTTCTTATAGTCAGTGTATACTGATTAAATATGAATTACCAAAAGAATTAAAATACTGAACAGGATTTATTCCTACAATAACGCTTAACAAAAAATACTGTGAAACTAACAACGCTTAAAGACGGAACTACAGCAGTCATTAATAATAATCAAAGCATTCCATTGGCTGACCTTGGGTTTGATGGCTCGCTAATGGAACTTATCCAAAGCGGTGAGACTACACTCAACAACCTGCGAAAGGCACTGGATGAGCATGCCGGAGGCGGGCCGCAGGTAACCACCAAAGACTTTGCCGCTCCGGTTGATAATCCGCCCAAGATTGTGGCCATCGGTGTAAACTATGCCGATCACGCCACAGAATCAGAGATGGATCTGCCCGACACGCCCCTGATCTTCACTAAATTCAACAGCTCGATCATTTCAGCAACCGATCCCGTAAAGATTCCGGTTGAGCTTACTCAAGAAGTCGACTATGAGGTAGAACTGGGCGTTGTCATCGGTAAGAAAGCAAAAAATATTCCGCCCGGAGACGCATTAGACCACGTTTTCGGCTATACCGTGATTAATGATATATCGGCACGCGACCTGCAGTTCAGCGATGAACAATGGGTGCGCGGAAAGTCACTGGACACCTTCTGTCCGATGGGTCCAGTCATTGCGACCGCCGATGAGATTTCTGATCCTCAAAACCTCGACCTCCAGTGCGGAATCAACGGGGAAACCCTGCAGGATGACAATACCAAAAACATGATCTTTGGCGTCGCGGATCTGATATCCAGTCTCTCGCACTCCTTTACGCTGGAGGCCGGTGATATCATTGCCTCCGGCACGCCCGAAGGCGTAGGCTTCAGTCGCAAGCCGCCAATTTACTTAACGCCGGGTAACACGATGCGTACTTATATTGAAGGCATCGGAGAGCTGAATAATCCCATTGTTGAAGCATAAACCTAATCCACCGAAAAGAGTATCCAATGGACTTAAATCTGGAAGACAAAGTTATCATTGTCACCGGCGGTAGCGGTAAAACCGGCAGTATTGGAGAAACGACGGTTCGGTATATTGCCGGAGAGGGCGGCATTCCCGTGATCGTAGATAAACACCCGCGTGGCAGAAAACTCGCGAAAGAACTAAATGAGCATGATCAGGAGACCTTCTTTATCCAGGCTGATCTCACTGAACCGGAGGAATGTCAAAAGGTAGCTACGAAATCAGCTAAAAAATATGGCCGAATAGAAGGGCTCGTCAATAATTTAGGCATTAATGACGGGGTTGGACTCGACCATTCGTATCAGGAGTTTATGGATTCTCTCAAGCTTAACCTGGGTCATTTTTTTTCGGTCACTAAGGCCATCCTGCCGCACCTGAAAACCTCTTCAGGACCTATCATCAATATTGCTTCCAAGGTAGCGGTTACCGGCCAGGGCGGTACTTCGGGCTATGCTGCCGCAAAAGGCGGGGTGCTGGCGCTCACACGGGAATGGGCACTGGATCTGAGGGAGCATAATATACGCGTCAATGCACTGGTGATTGCTGAATCTTTTACGCCTGCCTATGAAAAGTGGCTTCAAAATTTTGACGATCCCAAACAAGTAAAGGAGAGCATTACTTCTAAAGTACCGCTGGGCCAGCGCATGACCAAACCGGAAGAGATCGCCGATTCTATCCTGTTTTTGCTGTCAGAGCGATCCTCCCACACCACGGGCCAAATTATTCACGTGGATGGAGGCTATGTGCACCTCGACCGGGCCATCAGTTGAAACTTGAATCTGAAAATTTTTAGTATCATCTTAAAATCTCCGAAGTACGCTTTCTGATACTATCCATCAGTCCAACGCAATTAAAAAGTCCAGCAAAATATTTCTACAGCCTGGTTAAAAAATAAGCAGCGAACCATAATATGTACAGTTATTCTGCTTATTCTCACTTGAAGAACAGGCCAGAAATAGCATACGCCTTCCGACCATAACTTTGAGAAGCAAGCGCTGAAGAGCATAAGCTAAAATTTGGAGCCTTACCTTCAGCACTCCGAAACAATTAATACCTCCAGGCGGCGCGGCCCGTGGACTCCCTCCACGCGGCTCAGCTCAATGTCCGATGTAGCTGAAGGTCCTGAAATCATGGTAAGCGGGTTTCCCTGGCTCCTTACCTGCTCTTTTAACTGGTCAATAGCTTCCGGTACTAAACCCACAATTTGCTCCTCCTTAACAACACAAAGGTGATAGTCAGGTACAAGGGTAACAGCACGACGCCCCTGTCCAGCGCCAGCATCTAAAATTATTGTCCCTGTTTGTGCGATTGCCCGAGCACAAGTTGTGATGACACCATCGGAACGGTCCAGTTGCTTGTTCGATAATGGATTTTTGGATCTATTATCATACCACACAGAAATATCCTCAGGCACCCAGTCAGCAGGGAATTCCTCTGGTACAACCAGGTTTTTCACCTGCTCCTGCCTACAAGATCTCTGGACTGCTTCTGCAAGCTTCTTGATGCTAACGCGCTGCACTACGGCTTTATATTCGGCCACACGCTCAGAAAACAGTGCTATAATTTCTTCTCGCGGGTCTTTAGCCCTGTACCGATAATTTCGGGGAATTTTTGGCATTTCCTGCTCGTCCGGCACATCAGCCAGCGCAGACTGAATACGGTTGAGGATCTCTTCTTTTGCTCTACTCATCTCTTTCCTTCCACCATTCTCTAAAAGTTTGTTTTGGAATCTCTTTTAAGTCCCGTGTATCTGTCCACTGTGACAGGTACCCCGGCAGGCTCGAAATAAACCCATTGCTGCTAAATATTCGCTGTCCTGAGCGCGCTATTTTTTGTGCACTTTCATATCGTTTTTGACTATCAAAAACACGGCTTAGGAGTTTCATCCCGAGGTGTTCAGGCTCCAAATTCTGCCGTATACCACCTTTCTGCTTTTTCTTGTCAACTACTTTTCCACGTAGATGAACCAGCACTTCAGGAATATTTATTTTAACCGGACATACTTCATAACAGGCTCCGCACAGACTGGAAGCATATGGAAGGGAAGCAGCCCCCTCATCATCCAGACCCTTTAGCTGCGGCGTCAATATAGCACCAATCGGCCCGGGATATACCGAATTATAAGCATGCCCGCCGGTACGTTCATAAACAGGGCATACATTCAAGCAGGCACTGCACCGGATACAATTCAGTGCTTGCCGTCCCATCTGATCATCCAGCACATCAGTCCTTCCATTATCCAGTAGTATCAAATGAAATTCCTGGGGGCCATCCCCTTCCGTCACGCCCGTCCAAAAAGAATTGTAAGGGTTCATCCGCTCAGCTGTTGAGGACCGAGGAAGCAGCTGCATAAACACTTCAAAATCCTGCCACTGAGGAATCACTTTTTCAATGCCCATTACGCTAATCAAAGTATCAGGCAGGGTTGTACACATACGTCCATTTCCTTCCGACTCTACCACTGCAATAGTGCCAGTTTCGGCCACAGCAAAATTTGCACCACTGATACCTACTTTAGCATTCAAAAATTTCTTGCGCAGATAAAGCCGTGCCGCTTCGGCCAGATCTTCGGGCCGGTCGGTAAGTTCGCCGGTATCCAGTTTATCTTTGAAGATAGATCTTATTTCCGCCCGGTTTTTATGGATGGCCGGAACCAGAATGTGGGAAGGCTTGTCTTCACCGAGCTGAACAATAAGCTCTGCAAGGTCCGTCTCGAATGCTTGTATACCTTCATCCGCCAACGCATCATTGAGTTCAATCTCCTCTGTAGTCATTGATTTTACCTTCACCACCTCTTCTGCCTCTTCTTGCTTTACCAGGCCAGTAATAATGGTGTTTGCTTCTTGGGCATCGCGGGCCCAGTGAACTTTTCCTCCCGCTTCTTGTACCGATTGTTCCAGCTGTAACAAATATTTATCCATATGCAGCATAGTCTGGGTTTTGAGTGCACGGCCAGCTTCCCGGAGCTCCTCCCAGTCCGGTAGTTCATCCACTGCCTGCTGGCGCTTTTGACGAATCGTTCCCGTAGCATGACTGATATTCTTGCGCAGCTGAGTGTTACCAAGATATCTCTTTGCTGATTCTTGAAATGTGGGGGTGCTCATTATATTAGTACCTAATAATTGATCTAAAAATATGCGCTTTCTCTAAAGAGTTCCAGTTGCCCTGCCCTTCAGGTCGGGGAGTTTAGTAGGGTTTAAGACACATGCAGGGCTTCAGCCCTTTCATACGTGCTTTTAAGTGCTAAAGCCCTATCCTACTGGAAATTTCTTTATCCCTGCCCTGAAGGGCAGAGCAATTCCTTACTCTTTAAATCCATATTTTTGAATAAATTCATTGTATTCTTCCTGGAAAGTCTTTCGCCGATGATGTTCCTCTTGCCTGTCAATATATTTATTTACGGCATCTGCGTGTGACTGACTTACCGAAACAGCGAAATAATCATTTTGCCATCCAAATTTCTCACGCCAAGTTAAGTTTCGATTTGCCCAAAATGAAGACTCACCTTTTATCAAATTCATTATAGTAGCAATATTTTGATCGGCTGACATAGAAACCAGGCAATACAGATGATCATGCCAGCCATTAATGTTTATCAGATGGATACCTTTCGACTGAGCATAGCTTTTTATATGCCCACAGATTGCATTCTTATTTTCTATACTCATTAATGGCTTTCTCTGTTTAACGGTCCAAACAGCGTGTATCAATAATTTGGTATATGGCACAACTGTATCAAGATGATATTAATAATGATATTAATAGTAATAGCATCTTAACCATTTCCCTCCGTAGATGCCAGAATTTCTGCCAGGTGTACCGGCTTTACGCCGGCCCGCTGGCGATGGAGGCCCCCACCGATATGCATCAGGCAGGAATTATCGGAAGCGGAACAAACTTCAGCTCCTGTGTTTTTGATATGGCGAATCTTATCTCCCAGCATAGCGGTAGACGTATCAGCGTTCTTAACTGCAAAAGTTCCGCCAAAACCACAGCACTGTTCCGCAGCCGGTAGCTCTACCAGGTCGATTCCACGTACATTTCGCAGTAGTTTCAACGGGGCGTCACCCACTTTTAACATACGTAATGAATGACAGGTGGGATGATAAGTAACCCGATGCGGATAATAAGCTCCCACATCCTCTACTTCCAGCTCTTCTACTAAAAACTGTGACAATTCAAACACTTTGGGAATAATATCTTCAACTTTCGCCGCCAATTCCGTACTATCGGCCCGCTTTGCTACCTTAGGATAAAACTCCTTAACCATACCCACACACGAAGCAGAAGGAGCGACAATGGCTTCAGCCTCCCCAAAAATATTTACAAATTTTCTAACCAGCGGGATTGTCTCTTCCTGATAGCCGGTATTATAATGCATTTGTCCACAGCAGGTTTGCTCCATAGGAAATTTCACGCCATGTCCCAGCCGCTCCAGTAGACGAACCATGGACTTCCCTGTCTCCGGATACAGTGTATCATTAAAACAGGTGATAAATAAAGATATTTGCATGTAGAATAACGGTTAAATATTGTTATTTGTAACTAATCCCAGGAATAATTTTCAAGATTTAGCTCAAGGCCTTGATGATGCTCTAAACCGAGAAGCGCTGGCCAGTCAATCGATTCATCTTCTTCGTCCATATTATTTACAACCATTGCTGCTCCCAGTGCCGAAGCATGAGATAACGAGGCCGTATAAACTTGTTTTTCTGGCAAGAAAGATGCTAATAAGGACATAAAGAGATCATTCTTACTCACTCCACCAGTGACAACAAGTTTGTTCACTGTATCAGTTCCCTCTGCCAACTTGATGGCCTCTACCTGGATGGAAGCCAGGTCCAAAATAAGCTGATGATAACCCTCCTCGAATGAAGAAAATTGACCCACTTGCCAGTTTCCGGGTTCCTTCCGGGGAAAAGGACCTGAGCTATGAGCTGTTTCAAGCTGAAGCCTCCTGTTGGAATCAGCATTCACTATACAATGTCGGAGTAATTCCTGATCTATTTCTACCGAAATCCTCTCAGAATCTACCCCGAAATAATGGTTTAATTTTTTAACCTGATGGGCATACTCGTTGCCTAAAAACAGTCGTGATGCCTTAACCTGCTTACCATAAATATCCATATAGCAGAGGCAATCGCGCTTCAGTTCTTCAAAGGTTAAAGGCTCGGTATTAAATGGATTGAGGGTAATACTCCATGTTCCGGTTGAAACCAGCATAAAAGGATTATCCAGCGCAAATAAATAAGGAGCAAGTGCCGCTGAACTATCGTGGATGCCAATACCTGTCCTAAATTCATTCGATTCGTGCTCAGTTTTAAAAGTGTAGTCAAGTGGTTTTATTTCAGGCAGCAGATGATGAATTTTCTCCTGCCTAACCCATCGGTGATATTCATTCTTTCTAAAATTCCAGAGGCTCGTATGGCAGCCAATGCTGGTTTGTTCCGTAACTTTTTCACCAGTTACCATATAGCTAAGATATTGTGGGAAATGAAGTGTCCGATTGATTTCACTAAAATCGTTCGGCTTTTGGTATTTGAGCCAATATAACTGAAGTCCCGAATTCAGCATCCCCATCGGAGGAGATGCCGTCTCCAGCGCAAATGTCCGGCGCCCACCATATACTTCGTAAAATTGAGTTAAAAGTTTTTTAGGATACGGTTTCAGATAATCATAGATTGGCGTTGCGATATGCCCTTCACGATCCAAATGGGCCAGCGTTGCTCCGTATCCAGAAAAATTCAGCTTCTGAAGATCATACGCCGGATTTTGCACAACCTCATGGAGCCTATCTTGTATCCAGCTTTCTAAACTGCTTAGATCTTCACAAGCATCGCCATCATCATCTTCAATTTGTTCTAAGGTCGTCTGTTGCTTTTGAATCACCGCATAACGATCATCAAAAAGGAAAAACTTCTTATTCGTCTTTCCAATATCAAATACAGCGGTTATAGGTGTAGAAGAGGAACTCAAAATTTAAGATATTTGTTTTATTATTCGTAAACGTATTTATTACAGACCTGTAGCTACGGTTTCCATGCCTCGCTCAGCAATCAGTTTCTGGCGAACCTCCAGCGATCGGTACAACTTAAGGGGATACGCAGCTCCACCATTGTTGATACGTGCTTGACGCAATAGGGGACGTAAATCCGTCCGGAAAGCCTCCTGTAATACTTCCTGTGCTGCTACCGGGTCGTTTGCAGCACGGACCTCTTGCAGTCGGTCACGATCAATAAGCAAGGTCCGTGCAAAAGCCAATTTGATAGCCTCTACAGACTGCAGCAAATCCTCCAGCGGGTCTTTTATATTATGGCTTGCGTCAATCATCCATGATATATCACGCCGAAAATCCGTCAAATTGCCTGTACCGCCCACTAATTCATTAAAAGTAAGAAAGAGCTGATAGGGGTTTACTGAACCCGTTGTAAGGTCATCATCCCCATATTTTGAATCATTAAAATGGAAACCTCCCATCTTATCTTCCATAAGTAAAATCGCTACAATCTGCTCAATATTTGTATTCGGCAGATGATGTCCAAGATCTACAAGGGTCTTTGCTTTAGGACCGAGCTTATCTGCAAGCAGATGGGAAGTTCCCCAGTCAGGAATCACCGTGGAATAGAAATTAGGCTCGTATGGCTTATACTCGATAAGCATCTGCCAGTCTTCAGGAAGATGTCCGTAGATAGCCCGGAGCGACTGATGGGTGCGTTCCAGGGCTTTTCGAAAATTGTGCTGCCCCGGGAAATTCGTCCCGTCAGCCAGCCAGATTGTTATAGCTTTTGAGCCCAACGCTTCCCCGTAATCAATAACCTGTTTATTGTGATCAATCGCCTGCTGGCGCACCTTTTCATCTGTATGAGAAAGTGAACCAAACTTGTACGAATACTTTTGGTCATCCTGGTCCTGAAAGGTATTTGAATTGACTGCATCAAATTTCAGCTCATGCTTGTCAGCTAACTGTCGAATCCCTTTTATATCATCTGGGATATCCCAGGGAATATGGAGCGATATTGCCCCACAGGATGCGTTCAAGGCATGCAAAAGGCCTACATCAGCGATTTTTTCTTCTAAATTGCCTGGTTCTCCTCCTACAGGAAACCGAGCAAACCGCGTTCCCCCGGCGCCAAGTGCCCAACTGGGAATAGCAACCTGAAAGGAGGCAATCTTATCGAGCAGTGCTTCCGCATCAACCCCCTGATCGCTGAGTCGATCTGATAAGTTCGAAAAGTCTCTCTGCTGTAATTTTGATTCTTCGTTGTTATGATCGTGAATTTGTTCGTCAGTAATTTTCATAAGACACTATTATTTTTGAACAACTTTCACTGTTAAAGCTCCTGCTCCTTCATCCAGAATGGGGCGGTAGCAAGCCATATCAACATCCCGTACGTCATCGCATTTTTTTGGCTGGCTGTTGACATGTGACCGGTAAAGACCAGTATGGATGGCACGATTGTTAAAAGTAACCCTATGACAGAAGCAATGATGAGTAATACTTTCATATAAGTATGAAGTTAATTTATCGGAGGAAGGCTTCTTTCAGCCCGCCGTCAACCGGTATAATATGTCCCGTCGTATTTTCAAACCTGGAACTAAGAAGCGAATATATGGCTTCGCTCTGTTGCTGAAGAGAAATGGGCTGTTTGGTTAACGTTCGACCTGCATAAAAATTAGCAAGCTTATCACGCAATTCCTCCGTAGACTCATCGTCATCAAACGCAAGGCCATATTTACTGAGTGAAGCTGTCACACGATCCCGGGGAAACATACTGCTGCCTTCAACAACCGTTGCTGGTGCTACACCGTTAACTCGTACCTGAGGCGAAAGATCAACGGCAAGCTCACGAACCAAATGATTAGCAGCCGACTTACTGGTATCATAGGCCATGCTACCATCTTTTGCAACAATAGCATTCGCACTCGTTGTGATTACCATGCTACCATTGAGACCCTGATCCTCCCAAATATTTGATCCTTCATCAGCTACCAGGTAGTTTCCCTTCACGTTAACGGCAAAACTCTGGTCCCAGTCTGCATCATTAATACAGCCATTCTTATCCGGCACCGGATATAATCCGGCCGTTACAGCTATATGATCCAATCCGCCATAAGCAATCACCACTTTTTGCAGTGCTTGCTGAATGGACTCACGATCCGTAATATCACAGCCTAATCCGATAATATCGCCCGAACCACTGATATCTGACCCTGCAACGCCAATACCCATTCCGACCTGATCAAGAACCCCTGAAGACGTTGCCTTTGCAGTCTGCTCATCTAAGTCCAGGGCTGCAACAGTCCCCCCTTCTTCAATTAGCCGCGAGACTAAGTCTTTGCCAATGCCACTGCCGGCTCCTATTACCGCTATAATCTGTCGCGACAACTCATCTTCCGGCGGCATACGCTGTAATTTAGCCTCCTCCAGCGCCCAGTATTCAATATCGTAGGCTTCTTGCTTAGGAAGCGCTGTATATGTAGCCACCGATTCTGCTCCGCGCATTACGCCTATAGCTGCGGTATAGAATTCAGCTGTTACGCGGGACTCGCTTTTGCTTTTACCCCAGGTTATCATACCAAGTCCGGGAATAAGAATAACAGTTGGATTCGGATCACGCATGTCAGGCGATTCTTCATCAGCATGATCATCATAATACTGGGCATAATCATCCCGGTAGTTTTGCAAGCCTTTAGTTATTTTCGTTTTTAACTGATCCATAGATTCCTCCTGTGGGTTCCAATCTATGTACAGCGGCTTTATTTTAGTACGCAGAAAATGATCCGGGCACGAAGTGCCCAACTCTGCAAGTTCAGGTGCATCCTTCGAATTGATAAACTGCAGAGTGACGTCATCGTCTTGAACGGTTCCGATAAACTGATTTTCCTGGCTGACTCGTCCGCGCAGATAAGGCAATACTTCAGCCAGAATTTCACGCCGGTTTTCGCGTTCCAAAGATTCAAATTTAGCACCTCCGAAAGTATCCGTTCCCAGTTCATGATCAGCTAAATAATCGGAAGCTTTATTAATCAGCTCAATGCTCAACTCATAGCATTCACGATCATCGTCTGCCCAGTTAATAAGTCCATGCCCCCCGAGGATGATACCTTTGATGCTGGGATTTTGTTCAATCGTCTCCTGGAGCTTCAAACCCAGCTCAAAACCTGGTCGCATCCAGTCGACCCATGCCACTTCATCACCGTATATTTCTTCCATAAGCTCTGGCCCATTATCAGCCGTAGCAATAGCAATAACAGGCACAGGATGGGTATGATCAACAAACTCATAGGGAATAAAACTGTGCAGCGGCGTATCTATGGAAGGAGCGCGCGGATTCAGGTTAAAGGTACAATGGGGATACATCTCAGTCATTTTATCCTCAGCCGGAGTTTTAAGGCCACTGTTTTCAAAATTAGCATAGACCTCCTGCAAGTCCAACAGCTTCTGTTGGTACAAGGAGGCAAAATTAGGTTTCGTAGCAGTTCGCAGATCGCCCCCCGATCCTTTCACCCATAGTACTTCAGTTTCCTCCCCGCTGATGGGATCTTCTTCCATCACTTTGCTGGACGTATTACCTCCCCCCGTATTATTGATATACGCGTCACTTCCCAGTAAATTTGAGCGATAGACCAACCGGCTTAGCAAATCTTTGCCTTCAACCTGTTGATCATCCCATTTGTTTTCGACTTGTCTGAAATAGGATTCTGTTGTACTTGTTTCTTTCTGTTTTGAAATATCGATATCCATTTGAACTTCGTTTTAATTCTGCATTTAGTTAGATATAAAAAAATTTAATGCTTACTCACTATTCTGCTATCCTGATACTTTCTTTCAACGGTAGGTTGCTTTCGTCGTTGGTAAAACACACTTAGACTTATATAAAGCAGTACGGCAATAAACCATCCAGGTAACCCCAGGAAGAAAATTTCCATGCCCATATATAAATTGATAAACAGGCAGAGTGCCAAGGTTAACAACCATGTCAGACCCGCGGCCCAATTAAAATCCAAACCTGCCTTCTCCGCAAAGTTTCTTTCCAAATTTATTTTGTTAAATACCATCACATCTAAAAAGATGACAGCCCCCATAGGCATAAGGACTAATCCATAGAGAGCAACAAAATCAAGCAATCTCATGACAAAAGCCGGGAAACAGGCAGCAATGGAGGTCACTAAGCCCGTAAAAAGCGTGACCTTCCAGCGTTTCCAGTCGGGTGTCACCGACTGGAAGGCCAGCCCAGCTCTGTATATTGTTGGATTTGCCGTGGACCAGCCTGCCATCACCACGCACACAGCGCCGGCGATACCTGCACTGTTATAAGCAATAATGCCCGGCGCAATAGCACCCGCAGCGGCCGCTGTTAAAACTCCAGAGGCCATCCAGGCAATAAAATGACCGCTAAACACGCCCATCCCGGTAGAAAACCCATGTTTCCAATGTTTAGCAAAACGCAAAATTGACATATCAGCCATACCGATGTGCATCGCCATATTCGTAAACCACGCAAAAAACATGACATGCCAAAACGTAAACTTGCTCTGTCCTTCAGCCGGTACGCCTGTCCAAATTTGTTCTTTGGCTACCGCCCACAAGTCTGATACAGAATGTGCCCCAAGCTGTGGCAAAACTGCAAAAGCAGCAGCAATAAAGATCAAAAGCATCCAGGGAAAGGCAACATTAGCAAAACGAGCGACATAATCGTAACCCAATATCGCCACAATCGTTATGACTAGGCCAACAGCAAACACTGTTATGACCCATCCTAAACTTGTCGGCAGCCAATCTCCCAGCCCGGGCATCGCAATGCCAAAAGGTAACCCAACTGCGGTGGCAGAGACCGCTATCATGGCTCCGGCTAGAAAACAAAACATCAGTGCATTAACAACATTATAAATAAGTGCCAGTTTAGAACCGCAAATCTTTTTAAGTTGCCAATAAAGAGTAAGTTTTGTTTTAACTGCAACCGGTGCGCATAGAAAGGCCCAGCTCAAAACCGCCAAAACGTTACCGATAATTAACCCCCAAACCAAGTCGATCGCTGCTACTCCATGGGCTACAAATAGTGGGCCAATAACAAACTCAGTGCCGGCCGTATGTTCTCCGGCATACATGCCTAAAAAACCCCGCCACCCCTTTAATTCATTCTCAGGGACAGGCTCCCGCTCATATTCATCAATGGTATCTAGCTGGGTATTCAGCCGCTTAAAATAAGCT
>Ga0079226_10002284_pt1 | contig 14756 bp, 11 predicted proteins | sample Poulit2014_FD_76345 | JGI IMG/M metagenome (GOLD analysis project Ga0079226, IMG submission 76345) | Agricultural soil microbial communities from Georgia to study Nitrogen management - Poultry litter 2014 | ecosystem: Environmental > Terrestrial > Soil > Agricultural land | place: USA: Georgia... | reverse complement strand
TTAAAATGAGTGGTGTGCTGACTTTAGTGGTTCTAGTTTCCACTCCAGTCATGTTTTTAGTTAGTTTTGGACTGGCCAATGCTTCACAAAAAGACTTTGCCGCACAGCAAGAAATTATCGGCGATGTATCGGGTTTTGTTACTGAAATGATCGGTAATCAGAAAATTGTCAAGGCTTTTCAAAGAGAAGACGCCAATCAGGCTGAATTTGAAAAGATCAATCAGAAACTTTATGTCAAAGGTCAAAGAGCCCAGTTTTCTTCTTCTCTAAGTAATCCGGCTACTCGTTTTGTCGATCATTTAGCTTATATTGCAGTTGGCTTTACCGGAGCTTATCTGATTTTTTATGCCAATAGCCCGGTAACGATTGGTGTGATCTCCAGTTTTACTATTTACGCTACTCAATTCACCAAGCCTTTTATTGAAATTTCGGGTATCACTACTCAGATCCAGACGGCGCTGGCTGGTTTGACGCGGACCTTTCAGCTGCTTGATCAGCAGGTTGAAGCCGATGATAGTCACAAAAAAGTGCTGACTGATATTCAGGGAAAAATTCAGTTTAAACAAGTTGATTTTGCTTATAATAAAGGACAAAGATTGATCGAAGACTTTGATTTCACTGCTCAACCGGGTGAAACGGTTGCTATTGTAGGAAAAACCGGTGCGGGAAAATCCACTTTAGTCAATCTGCTGATGCGTTTTTACGAAGTTGATCAGGGAGAGATTTTACTAGATGGAAGCAACATCCAGCAAATCCAGCGTGACTCTTTACGCAGCAGCTTTGGTATGGTTTTACAGGATACTTGGCTGTTTGATGCAAGTCTGAGAGAAAATCTGACTTATGGAAATCCTGCTGCAAGCGATGAGGAGATCTACGCTGCTTTGCGTAAATCTTATATGTATGATTATGTCATGCGTTTACCGCAAGGCTTAGATACCCCCCTTGGTCAGCAGGGTATCAAAATTTCTGATGGTCAAAGACAGCTCTTGACGATCGCTCGAACAATGATCAGTCAGCCACCGATGCTGATCCTTGATGAGGCCACAAGTTCCGTGGATACTTTGACAGAGCAAAAGATCCAGACGGCCTTTTTAGCGATGATGGAAGGCAAAACCAGTTTTGTGATCGCCCATCGCTTAGCTACGATCCAAGCTGCCGATAAAATTTTAGTGATGGCAAACGGACAAATCGTCGAACAAGGCAGCCACCAGGAACTGCTAGCCCAAAAAGGCTACTATGCACAATTGTATCAGATCCAATTTGAAAGGTAGGTTCAATTTTTAGATAATGTACGTACTTTTATTGCAACTCCGTTGATTGTTAGTATAATGTACGTACTTTAATCAAAACTCTGTTCATTATTTGCATCTGCTCGTGATTTTTGATAGGCTAGAAAACATAGCTTGTTAAAAAAGGATTGAGTACAGAGGAACCAGGAGCTTATCAAAATTGGATAAATTTCAGTGGAACACCGTGTAAGATAGAAGTAAAAGCAAGATAGAAACGCAAATAAACTGCTGGAATGTAGAAATTCTGGCAGTTTTTTAATTTTTAAAGGAGTGTTTATTTGAAGTATAAAATAAAGCAATTGCAAGTAGTGATGATTAATGAATGACTTTTTACAACAGCCAATTCCTGTAGCTCAATGGGTGGATAATTTAGTTGCATGGTTAACTGACCATTTAGCCGGCTTTTTCCAGATCATTCAAAAGCTTGGCCAGACGATCATGGATATGATCACCAACAGTTTATCCGCTATCCCTCCATTTATTCTGATCCTGCTTTTAACAATGCTCGCTTTTTTCTTTTTTGGTAAAAAATGGTCGATGCCTACTTTCACTTTTGTGGGATTGTTATTCATTTATAACCAGGCGATGTGGGAAGATCTGATGAATACCATCACCTTAGTTCTGATTTCCGGGATCGTTGCCATTATGCTAGGAATTCCCTTAGGTATTTTAACGGCTAAAAGTGACCGCGTTCAAGTGGTCGTCAAGCCCATTTTAGATGTGATGCAGACAATGCCGAGTTTTGTTTATTTAATTCCTGCTGTGGCCTTTTTTGGCATTGGCATGGTGCCGGGGGTTTTTGCAGCTGTTATTTTTGCTTTACCGCCGATCGTACGATTAACTAACTTAGGTATCCGTCAGGTGGATGGCGAGTTAAAAGAAGCCTCGGATTCATTCGGCGGTACGGCTTGGCAAAAACTGGTAAAACTAGAATTGCCGCTAGCTAAAGCCAATATTTTTGCCGGGATCAACCAGACGATCATGATGGTCCTGTCAATGGTGGTAGTTGCTTCGATGATTGGTACTCCTGGTTTAGGTCAGGGGGTACTGGCAGCCGTGCAGCGTTCACAAATCGGCGCTGGTTTTACTTATGGTTTGAGCGTGGTCATCCTGGCAATTCTGGTCGATCGTTTTACGCAAAATCTCAACCGTGCCAATAAGCTTAAAAAAAGACCTGCCAAACAAAAAATAATAATAGGCGGAGCGATTACTCTAGCCGCTTTAGGTCTCGTTGTAGCAACTAATTTTACCAATGACAATGCCAATAAAGGAACGATCACCTTAGCTTATGCCGAGCAGGACGACCAAGTCGCAACAACTACAGTCATTGCCCGGGTATTAGAAAAAGAAGGTTACAAAGTCAACATGACTTCTTTAGATATTCCAGTGACTTGGGAAGCTGTAGCAAAAGGACAAGCTGACGCTATGTTAGGCGCTTGGCTGCCGACGACGCATCAAGCTAACTATGCACAATATAAAGACCAGCTGGACAATCTTGGGGCTAGTTTGGACAAACAAGGTCAAAACGGCTTTGTTGTACCAAGCTATATGAAAGTTGACTCAATTGAAGAGCTAACTGATCAAGCCGATAAAACTGTTACTGCCGTCGAACCCGGTGCGGGGATTACTGCTGCCGGCAAGCAGACACTCAAAGACTATCCCAATTTAAAGAGTTGGAAACTGACAACTTCTTCTGCTGGAGCTATGACAACACAGTTAGATCGAGCAATCAAAAATAAAGAGGAGATTGTGATTACTGGCTGGAAACCTCATTGGATATTTTCTCGCTATGATTTGAAATTTTTAGCTGATCCTAAAAAAAGCATGGGTGGTGCTGAAAGTATCGTGACGATGGCTCGTCTGGGTTTAAAAGACGATTTACCGGAAGCCTACAAGATTTTAGCTGATTTCAAGTGGGAAGTTGAGGATATTGAAAGTGTGATGCTGGCCATTGAAGAAGGTCAACAACCTGAAGATGCTGCAGATGACTGGATCAAAGAACATCCTGAAAAAGTAGCTGAATGGACCAGGTAGAAAAAAGACCCGGGAACTTGTTGATTGAGTTCCCGGGTCGTCTTTTTATTTAGCGTCCAATTTTTTTAAGAAGCAAAGAAGTAATCAATATCTTCTTCAACGGTTTTAATTGGTGCAATGCCGAATTGTTCGACTAATACATTGGCAACATTGGGTGATAAAAAGCCTGGCAAAGTCGGTCCTAGGTGGATATTTTTTACTCCCAGCGATAGTAAAGCCAAGAGGACGATGACAGCTTTTTGTTCGTACCAGGCGATATTATAGATGATCGGCAAGTCATTAATATCATCCAGGCCAAAGATTTCTTTTAATTTCAAAGCAATTACGGCTAAGGAATAAGAATCATTACACTGACCGGCATCTAGTACACGTGGAATACCATTAATGTCGCCTAAATTTAATTTGTTATAACGGTATTTGGCACAGCCTGCGGTTAAAATAACGGTATCTTCCGGCAAAGCCTGAGCAAAGTCCGTATAGTAATTACGTTCTTTAAAGCGACCATCACAACCTGCCATGACCACAAATTTTTTGATGGCGCCACTATTGACTGCATCAACGATCTGATCAGCTAGACTAAAGACTTGGTCATGGGCAAAGCCGCCGACGATCTGACCACTTTCAATTTCTTTAGGTGCTTGGCATTTTTTAGCGTGTGCGATAATTTGACTAAAGTCTTTATAGCCATTTTCATCAGCTTCAATGTGAGTGCAGCCGGCAAAGCCAGCCGGTCCGGTCGTATAAATGCGGTCCTTATAGCTTTTCTTTGGTGGTACAATACAGTTAGTCGTAAAGAGAACTGGTCCGTTAAAGGCTTCAAATTCTTTCTTTTGCTGCCACCAGGCATTACCATAGTTACCCACAAAGTTATCGTATTTTTTGAAATAAGGATAATAATGAGCCGGCAACATTTCTGAATGGGTATAGACATCGACACCCGTTCCTTGGGTTTGTTCGAGCAACATCGCTAGATCATGCAAGTCATGTCCTGAGATCAAGATTGCCGGATTATCTCTGACGCCGAGTTCAACTGAGGTAATTTCCGGAGAACCGTAAGCCGTTGTATTGGCATTATCTAAAGCAGCCATGGCCTTCACACCGTAATCTCCTGTTGCTAAAGTCAGAGCCACCAGATCATCGACAGTTAAAGCGTCATCGCGTGTTTTAACCAGTGCTTCTTGTAAAAAGACTTCGATTTCCGGTAACTGCTGGCCGTATTGCTCAGCGTGATAAAGATAGGCAGACATTCCCTTTAAGCCATAAATGACTAGTTCTCTGAGACTGCGGATATCTTCATCGGTGGTGACCAGAACGCCTACTCTTTTGCCTTTGGCTTCAAAGTCTTCTTGCCCATCCCAATAAACAGCGGCTGAAAAAGCCGACTGGTCAGCGACCGTGTCTCTCAGCTCTTTTTTCACTGCAATCGTTTCTTCTATACATTCAATAATGGCATCATCGTCAAAGTTGGCATTGGTAATGGTGACAAATAAATTTTCAGTCACCAGACGGCTCACATCACCAGCTACAGCCTTCCCTTCATTTCTTAATTGTACGGTAACTTCACTTAGACCGCGGCTTACATACATTAATAAATCTTGTAAATTAGCTGTTTTAGGCGTCTTTCCACACACCCCAGCTACGGTACAGCCACTGCAGTTCATTGTTTCTTGACATTGGAAACAAAACATCTTATTTTCCATGAATAAACCTTCTTTCTGACAAAGTCACAAGCTTTCCAAAGCAGCCAGATCAAGGATCTCGATCTCTTTTTTATTTCTTCTGATCAACCCCAGTTCTTGTAAATACTTCAGTTTACGTGAAACTGTCTCTGGCGTTGTTCCTAAAAAAGCAGCCAATTCTTTTAGTTTCATCGGAATTTTTACTTGCTTGTGCTGACTCGCCTTATACAGATCAAGCAAATAAGCAGCTAAGCGTTCTTCCACTTTTTCCATCGTTAAAAATTGCGTCTGTTCCTGCATTTGCGTATTTTTTTGAGCATTGATCGTCAGAAACTTGAGACTTAATTGCGGATAATCAAGCAATAGCCCCTGAAAATCATCCTGCTTTAAAGCACAGACTCTGGTTTCTTCTAGAGCCTCAGCAAAAAGATGCTGGTTTTCTACACCAAAGAGGAAATTTTCCCCTTCGTAACTGCCTGGCTCGACAATACGCAACAATTGCTCTTTCCCATTGACGGACAGCTGATATACCTTCAAGCTACCCCTAGCCACGATCACTAGCTGCGGTTCATCTTTAGGCGAAAAAACGGTTTCGCCTTTTTGATAAGTCGTACGATGAACCAGCGAGTTGATCCGTCTCTGGTCTTCAATTTTAAGATGGTTGAACAAGGGAACGAAACGTACACATAGATGTTCTTTTGGATCCATAAAAAAACTCCTAGCCTTCTTTTTCTTCTAGTATACGCTGCTTTTTCCAAAGGATAAAGCCGTTGAAAAGCTATTTAAGTAATTGTAAAACATTTCACCAACAAAAAACTTGATGATTATCAATTTTTTTGAATTTTCCTTTTACAACTTTATGACAAGAAAAATTTGTCTGTTCGTGATAGACTAAAGATAGCTCAGCATATGAGGAGGAACAAATGAATCATAAAAAAATGACGATTGGCTTTATTTTTGTCTTGGCTATTCTCGCAATAGCTGTCATCTGGCGCCTGAATAAAAATGACAAAACTGCAGAAAATAATCCTGCTGTATCAGCTACAAGCTACCAGACTGCAGCAACTACTACAACTAGTAGCTCAGCCGAAGTTCCTAAAAAGAAAGGGGATATCAAGCAGATAATGGCACAGATGTCTGTGGCTCAAAAAGTCGGCCAGCTCTTCTTTAGTCGTGTACCAGCTGAAAATGCTGAGTCAGATATCCGGCAATACCATTTAGGTGGTTATGTTTTATTCGGCCAGGAGACCGAAAATGCCAGTAAAGAAAGTTTGCAAAAAAAAATACAAGCTTTTCAAAATGCCAGTGAGATCCCGCTTATGATCGGTGCTGATGAAGAAGGCGGTTCGGTCAGCCGGATCAGCAATAATCAGAATATCGTCAGTCGGCCTTTTGCTTCGCCCCAAGAGCTTTATCAAAAAGGCGGCTGGGATCAGATCGTCACAGATACCAAAAACAAAGCTGAGATCCTAAATGAGCTCGGCATCAACACAGGCTTGTTTCCGGTAGCCGATGTAGCTACTGACAAGCAGTCCTTTATCTACGGGCGGACGCTTGGGATGGATGCAAAAAAGACCAGCAGCTATGTTGAAAAGGTCGTTACCACTTTAAAAGAAGCCAATAGCGGATCGACCTTAAAGCATTTTCCGGGTTATGGCAACAATCGTGATTCGCATCTTGAAATCGTAAAAGATGAACGTCCTTTAGCCCAGTTGCGTAAAAATGATTTTTTGCCTTTTGAGGCTGGGATCAAAGCTGGCGCAGACAGTATCCTAGTTTCCCACAATATTGTTACAAGTATTGATTCAGAGGTTCCTGCTTCTATTTCGCCGGCAATCCACCAGCTGTTAAGAAAAGAACTGGACTTTAAAGGTGTCATCATGACAGATGATATGGACATGGCCGGTCTAGCTGATTTTATCTCACAAGAAGAAGCTGGTCTGGCAGCCTTGAAAGCCGGCAACGATTTAGTCATGTCGTCTAGTTACCAGACACAGATCCCTTATGTGATCCAGGCCGTCGAAGATGGTGATTATTCTGAAGAAGAGCTGGATCGCTCCGTCAAAAGAGTTTTAGTCTGGAAGGAAGAGTTAGGTCTGTTAAAAGAGTAAAAAGAAAGGATGGATTTTGAAATGACTTTAAGTAAAAGTTTTCGTTTAAATGATGGCAGTCAACTGCCCCATGTGGCTTTAGGAACCGTTCATATCCAAGGCGGTAAAGGCGTCAATCAGATCCTGAGTGCTTTAGATGCAGGTTATCGTGCGATTGACACAGCGACCAACTACAATAATGAAGGGATGGTAGGTGAAGCGATCCGACGCAGCACTATCCCGCGCCAAGAGCTGTATATCAGTGCCAAGCTGCCTGGTTCAGCCCACGCATATGACAAGGCGATCGCGCTGATCCAGGAGTCTTTGTACCGTACAGGTCTGGATTATTTTGATAAATATCTGATCCACTGGCCACTTCCCAAACAAGAGAAATATGTAGAAGCTTGGCAGGCTTTAGTAGATGCACAGAAATACGGCTTGATCCAAACGATCGGAGTTTCTAATTTTATGCCCGAACATCTGGATAAAATTATTGCTGCTACTGGTGTCACACCTGCCACCAATCAAATCGAACGTCATCCTTATTTTAATAATAAGGAAATGCTGGCTGAAAATGAAAAACGCGGTATCTTAACCGAAGCCTGGAGTCCCTTCGGCCGTGAAATCAACGATGTCATCAAAAATGACGTGATTGCTGAAATTGCTGAAAAATACCAGAAGACGCCTGCTCAAGTGATCCTTAACTGGGATAATCAAAATGGCGTTTTCCCCAATGTCAAAGCCAGCAGTTACAAGCATCAAGCTGAAAACTTCCACTATCTAGATTTTGAGTTAGAGGCAGCTGATCTGGCAGCCATCGACGCTTTAGATCAGGGTGAAAAGGGTCGGGTAGAAGGCCAGAACCCTTACGAATATGAAGAGTTTGTCTAAGCAGACTACAAAAACAGCCAGTTTCCCTTAGTCGGTGTAAACTGGCTGTTTTTTTATTTGGATGTTGTTTTTTGATCAGACTAAGTATTGACGCAAATGTTTTAAGGGTAAAGCTTTTGCGACAGTATAGTTTAAAATTGCCTGAATGGGGAACATCAGCAGAGCTTTAACTAAGCGTGGTCCCCAGATGACCCAGCTGGTCAAGGGCTGATTATACATGATGGAAAGCCAGATTGGAGTTAAGAACAAACTGATGATCACTGTATTGGCTAGTGAGCATAAAATCGCATTTGTCCAGCTGACTTCTTTGTGGTAGAAAAAATAGCCATAGAGCAGTCCTTCAAGAAAGGCATTTAGAGTAAAGCCAGGGAAAAAAGGCGCTCTGGCAAAAAGCAGCATACCGACCGTATCAGCACAGACGGCACCGATCCCTGTCCAAAACGGGCCGAAGAGTGCGGCCATGATAATCTTCGGAACAAATTCGAAAGAAATCTTGATATACTGCCATTCAAAACCTAAAATTCGTGACAAAATAATGGTCACCGCAATCAACATTCCCATAATGGTGATCGTTTGTGCTGTAATTCTTTTTTTCATTGTAAGCATCTCCTTTTTGACATGTCTTACATGTCTAGAGCTGCTACATTTAAAATGCAGCGAATGCGAAAACAAAACCGCGAACTTGATCGTCCTTCGTCCAAATGGCAACATCCCATCCTTCTGGCACTTGACGCTTTGTCTTCTACTCTGATTTGTTTGTGAAACTTGATCCACAAGAAGAATATAGCACAGCTTGAGGATTACTACAAAGTTTTTGTTTTTTTACTGATAACCGATAAAAATTGCCACAAAGACAAAGATCGTCCCTAAAGCAAAGAGAAAAGCCTGCATCTTCACCTGGAATTTTGCCCAAGTTCCCCAGTCAATGTGAGCAATCCCCAGACAGCCGATCAGAGTCGCTGAAACTGGTGTGAAGGCATCGACAAAACCGGCCCCTAGTTGGAAGCATAGAACTGCTACCTGACGTGTCACGCCGGCTAGATCAGCCAAAGGTGCCATGATCGGCATGGTCAAAGCAGCCTGACCAGAATTAGAAGTAACGAGCATATTAAACATACTCTGGAAGATATACATGAACCAGGCGGCTAACATTGAAGGCACACCGGCCAAAGCTAGTCCGACACTGTGCAAGATGGTATTCATAGCTGAAAATACATTGGCATCTGCACCGCCCAATACTAGCAGAATTCCTTTGGCCATACCGACAACAGCTGCAGTGGGGGCTAAATCAGCTACCCCATTCTGAAAGGCGATCGCGATATCGTTAATCTCTAAATCATTGACTTTCAAAACAACTGCGATGACACCGGCAAACAGTCCGATCACAAAGAACTGTGAAGCCATTTCAGGAATTGAAAAGCCTTGCGCCATAACTCCATAAATGATCCAGATCAAGCCAGCCAATAATTCCAATAAAATTAATTTATGGCCTAATGTAAAAGGCACTTCTGTCTCCTCGTCATTTTCAAATTCACTACGAAAATGCTCATCTGTCTGATAGGTCAGTGATCTGCTGGGATCTGCCTTTACTTTCGCTGCATAACGCAGGGTATAGATACACGACAGCGCAGTCACGATCACCCACATCACGATTCTGAAACCTGCTCCTGATAAAGCCGGAATGCCTGCGATCCCCTGAGCGACAGCAATACTGAAGGGACTCATCCAGGAAGTCGCATTACCGATTTGGGAAGCCACATAGGAAATGGTAACGGCCACGATCGAGTCATAACCTAAGGCGATTGCAAAAGGCACAATGATTGCTGTAAAGGGAATGACTTCCTCAGAAGCACCAAAAGTAGCTCCCATTAATGAAAAAGCAATAAAAATCAGCGGCAAAGCCAGTTTTTCTGCTCCTTTGGCGTGACGAATAAAAGCATAGATCCCCGCATCAATGGCGCCTGTCTTCATAATGATGCCAAAGGCGCCCCCTACTACTAAGAGCATAGCAACAATGCCAATAGCTGAACCAAAACGATCTCCAGTCACTAAACCTTCAAAAAGATAATTCAGTACACCAAAGCCAAAATGATCTTGTGTGCCCCAGACTTTAGCTGTCTTTTTCAACTTTTTGGAAGTATCAAAAACACTATTACCATAAAGATCATACAGCTCGTCTTCAGATAAACCAATTTCTTCTAACTGACCATAAGTGATCGTCTGATCTTTAGTTAAAAGCTCATCTAAAGCTGGCTGTTTTATTTCAAGCTGGTTCATTTTTTTCGTTTGTCCACTAAGTTTTTCCAGCTCCGGTCGTAAAGCCTCTTGCTTTAAAGGATGCATATAGCGAAAAGAATCTTGTTGCAGGACAGATCGGGTTTCCGTTTCGCCGCTGCCTGTCTGATAGCTGACTTCTTTAGTAGAAAATTTACCTGCAGGAATGATAAAGGTCAATAGCCAACAAATAAGTACAATGAAAAAGATTAATGCATAAGTATGCGGCATTTGAAACCTTTTCTTTTTTCCAGCTGTAGTTGTTTGCATGAAAAATTACTCCAATCTTTTTTTATTCGTTTCCTTATCCATATTACTTTGCTCCTTTCTTTTTTTCAATAGCTTTAAGCAAATAAAAAAACTCACTTTCTTGGTGAGTTTTTTTTCATTTTTATTTATAATCTTTCAAAAGTTCCAAATTTCACTGCCTGACCTTTTTGGACCATGGTCTGACCTTTGGCAATAACAGTATCGATGTCCAGCTTCTCTTTATCTAATAATAATAAATCAGCATCAAAACCTGCCTGCAGTTGGCCTTTATTGCTTAATTTTAAAATTTTCGCTGCTGCTGAAGTCACACAGCGCAAAGCAGTTTCAAGTGGAATGTTTTCTTTTTGTACGGCTTCTTTAATCCCCACTAATAATGATTTCGAGCTACCTACTCCCATTTTCAAGAAATTACCCGCTTCATCAAAAATTGGCAAACTTCCCTGACCATCAGAGGTCTGCGTGATACAATCTGGATCTAAGCCCTCATCCAGAACTCTTTTTAAACATTTACTAAAAGGGATCGAGCCATCTAAAGCTTCTGTCTGAGCTGGGTCTTCACTACCCGTAATATCAAAGACACCGCCATTTTTTGCAAAGGCAATTGCTTCATCCAATAACTCCTGACTTCTTTCACAATGAGTTGGATAGAAATTGGTAACTGGCACATCTGTTTTGTCCAGAGCCTGACGGATGAGCGCCAAACGGGAGCTTCCTGGACCCACATGAATATTCATCACGCCGGCTTTGCCTGCCAGCAAACCACCTACGCGTGCGTCTGCTGCAGCATGCGCAAATTGTTCAAAAGTCGGCGCGCCATTGCGGTGGTCACTGATCGCAATTTCGCCGATCCCGATCACTTTGTCGATCGCCATGATATCTTTCATGATCGAATCGGTCATAGCTTCTACTGGCAAACGATAATTTCCCACATACATATAAGTCGTAATGCCTTCAACTTCCAAGCCGCGAGCTTTACTTAAAAGCGCCATATCATCGCGCCCTATCCCATCGGTACCTAAGACACCTACCACTGTCGTAACACCTGCTGTCGTCAATTGACTTAACTGAACTTCTGGCGTTCGATTCTGAAAACCATTTTCACCGCCACCTCCTAAGAGATGAAAATGCCCATCAATAAATCCGGGAGTTGCCAGCAATTTACTACCATCAATTACTTCAACATCCACAGCCGTAATTTTAGCGTCAATGTTATCGGCAATAGCGATAATCTTCTGACTGTCCAGTAAAATATCTTTGACTCCCTGATACTCAGGACTATACACTTCAACTTGTTTGATCAATTTCATGATAATAACCTTCTTTCTGTCAATATAACTATAGCGCTTATGGTATTTATCAGCAAGTAGACAAAAAAAGAACCCGATTGAATTTATCGGATTCTTCAGTTTATTTTGCAAATAAACTTTTAGCCTTTTTAAAAACTGGAATTTCAAATGATTTACTGAGTGGTTTTACTACAAAGAAAGCAAGATTATAATCAACCAGACTGTGGACCAGACCGCCTAGTCCCATAAAACCAAAAAGAAAAACCAGCATGTTCCCGTCATAACTCACTTGAGTACTACCGCCAATCAGATAAAAAGCAGCCACTACCAGCATTTCAATGGCCGAATGAATCACAGCAATTACAAAATTATAAAGCTGAAATTTTTTATTGTCATCAACGATCCGCGGATTTTTCTGCAGATAAAGTGAACCGATAACCGCAAATACGATATGAGACAAGGCTCGCATGGCAATGATAAAAGGTGAAGTCATTAAAAATCCCGCAAAAGTACCTAAAGCAACTGCAATTGCCATTTGAGGTGAAAAAAACATAGCAATAAATAGCGGAACATGACTAGCCAAAGTAAACGAGGCCGGACCGATCACGATACGCGGCATTACCATCGGAATAATTACCGCCAAAGCAATCAACAAAGCAGATAAAGTCAATTGGTGAACAGAATTTTTCTTCATTTCAGTTTTCTCCTTTTGATGTGTCTTGACACCTAAAACTGGAACTATCATAACCTAAAGAAAGCGACCTGTCAAGACAGGTCGCTTTTGACTTTTTAATTAAGTTCGGTCTGCTCTACCGATCTACTCAAACTTTGTCTGACTTGGAGTAGATTATGCACTGATCTACTCAAACTTTGCTCGACTTGGAGTAGATTCATCCTTGATCTACTCAAACTTCGGCCGACTTGGAGTAGATCGAAGTTAAATCAGCTATTCAACTTAGATTGAGGCTGATTCATCTGCTTTTAGCTGATTTTTTTCCATGGCGTTACTCAAAGCGGCAAATTCTTCTAAAGAGAGCGTTTCGCCGCGTCTTTTGCCGTCGATTTCTGCCTGGTCCAGACTTTTTTGTAACCAGGCTTTAGTAAGCGGGTCTTTGCCATAAGTTTGCTGCAGGTTATTCCATAAGGTTTTGCGTCTTTGAGCAAAAGCTGCTTTCGTTAAACGAAAAAAAGCTTTTTCGTTTTGGACTGCTACACGCGGCTGGTTTCTTCTAGTTAATTTTAAAATGGCTGAATCGACATTTGGCTGAGGCATAAAAACTGTCTTAGGTACAATAAAGGCGACTTCCGTTTCCATATAATACTGTACGGCAATCGACAAGGAACCATATGCTTTACTGCCAGGTTGAGCATTAATACGCGCAGCAACTTCTTTTTGCATCATAACAATCAGCTCACTGACGGCTATTTCTGACTCTAAAAAATACATCATGATCGGTGTAGTAATATAATAGGGCAGATTAGCCACTACCTTTAAAGGCAAGTCGGCCGCAAATTCCTGTTCAACAAGCGTTTTTAAATCTGCCTTTAAAACGTCTTGCCGGATAATTTTTATATTGTCATAATCTGCTAATGTATCTGTCAGAACAGGGATCAGCCGGTCATCGATTTCAAAAGCTAACACCTGGCGCGCTTTTTTTGCCAGCGGTTCGGTCAAAGCTCCAATCCCGGGACCTACTTCAATCACATTGGTAGCCTGATCAATTCCTGCAGTGGCAACAATTTTATGCAGAATATTGGGTTCGGTCAAAAAATTCTGCCCGAGGCTTTTTTTTAAGGTCAGGCCATGTTTTTTTAGTATTTCTCTAGTCTTTGAGGGGGTCGCAATTTCACGTTGATCTTTCACAAATCTTCCTCCACTTTTTTCATCGCCTGAGCGAGTTCTTTTTCACTGATGCGAAACATAGCCAGCCGTTTCTGTAATTGTTTGCCATTAGTATAACCGATACGCAATTCATCACCTAATAATTCGCGCCGTCTGCTGGCTTTAGGATCCGCAATCAAACCGTAATTCATCAGCTCTTGTTGTGATATCGGCTCTGTTTCTATCGTGACAGCCGGTGTCATGACTTTTTTAAGTGCGGTTAAAATCGCATCATCACTGGCATGCTCAACTCCCAGGCTGGCATATTTTTTCTTACCCTTGGCCTGACTGCGCGGTAAAAAAGCATGCTGGGCATCAGGAACTTCGGCCATAATGATTTTACGGATTTTTTCGCCGGGATAATCAGGATCGGTAAAAACGATCACCCCTCTAGTTTCCTGAGCGTGAATGATTTGTGTGATAATTTCGGCATTGATGGCCGAACCACGTGTTTCGATCGTATCGGCTATAAGCACTTCCTGGATGCGTCGAGTATCGTCTTTACCTTCAACTACGATAATTTCTTCAATACTTTCTTTCATGATGAGATACCAAATAAACGATGGGCATTCAACGTTGTCTGCTGGGCTACAGCTTCAACTGACAAGTCTTTTAATGCTGCAATTTTTTCGACTACATAGCGTGTGTAAGCTGGTTCATTTTGCCGCCCGCGAAAAGGTACCGGAGCTAGATAAGGTGCATCGGTCTCGACCAGCATGCGGTCAAAAGGCATGTTTTGTGCCGCTTCTTGGACATCAACGGTCTTTTTAAAAGTTACAACCCCACTAAAAGACAGATGCATACCTAAATCTAAAAAGCGTTTGGCCCATTCCCAGTTGCCGTTAAAACTATGCATAATGCCGCCAATATCGTGAATTTTTTCATCTTTTAAAATACGATAAGTATCCTCCATCGCTTCTCGGTTATGAATACTGATGGGTAGCTGCATTTGGCGAGCAATAGCGATCTGACGGCGAAAAATTTTCTCCTGGACGTCTTTAGGATCTTCCATCCAATGGTAATCCAAACCAATTTCGCCTAAAGCTACCACTTTAGCCTGA
>Ga0079226_10002283_pt1 | contig 14757 bp, 15 predicted proteins | sample Poulit2014_FD_76345 | JGI IMG/M metagenome (GOLD analysis project Ga0079226, IMG submission 76345) | Agricultural soil microbial communities from Georgia to study Nitrogen management - Poultry litter 2014 | ecosystem: Environmental > Terrestrial > Soil > Agricultural land | place: USA: Georgia... | reverse complement strand
TCTTTTTCGTTAACCAAAAAGACAGAATCGCAGATATCGCTAACGATGAAGAAATCGAATTTTTCAGACAACACATGAGTAAATGAGGTAATTTATGATTAAATTTTACGGTTATAAACGTTGCTCCACTTCTAGAAAAGCACGCAAATGGATGGACGACCATCATGTTCAGTATGAATTTCAAGATTTAGTTGCAGAGCCGCCTAAAAAAGACGATTTGATTAAATGGATGACTAAGTATCAAGATCGCGGTTTGAAATACTTCTTTAATACACACGGTCAACGTTATCGTGCGGACAATTTAAAAGAAAAAGTACCAACGATGACCATTGAAGAAGCAGCAGAAATGATGTCACAAGATGGCAAGTTAATTAAGCGCCCTCTTGTCGTAGATGAGCAACATTTAACCTGCGGCTTTAAAGATGATATATTTAAACAAACTTGGTTATAAAAAATAACCCCTACAAGACTCTATGAAATCTTGTAGGGGTTTCTTTACATTAAATCAATTTTACACATTTACTATGTTTATTCTTCATCTTGGCCCAGTTATTGAAAAACAATACTCCAAAGCCAAGGACCATCACAACACCTAAAAAGATAATCGCATTAGTGGAATTAGCTACAACTAATTCATGTGCAGCGTTAAAATCTGCTGCTTCGTTCATTTGAATAATCAGTCCTGAAAACAACATGGCTAAGCCGTTTAAGGTTAGCAAACCACACAAGACTGTTAGGATTTTCACTTTAATAAGCTTCATAAAACCATGTCCTTCCTTAAATATAATTAGACAAATATTATACACGGTCTAACTTCATAATCAAGAAAAAGACATTGTTAAAAATTATATTTTCAGAATTTGCTTCTTTTTAGCTTGAAATTCTTCTTCAGTTAAAATTCCTTGATCCAGCAATTCTTTCAATTTTTTGATTTGCTCAACCTGCTGATCAAAATCATCATCTTTACCCTGAGCAATTTTGGACCACTTCTTAATGTTATCGGCTAAAATCTCGGCGGAAACTTTATTAATTGAATTAATATCTAAGCTCCGATTACCGACAATTAAAGATAATTCACCGTACATAAGCTGATTCTTTAAGATGACACTTTTAACCTGCTTTAAATCAATAATCTGAGGTTCATCGCTACGTTTTTTCTTCAATATAATCAAATTACGATTGCTGCAAACAAGCATTACATTTTCACTATGCTCATTAATGCCAATCGCTGCATATTGAATTATTTCTTCATCTTTAATAGCTGCAGCCAGCGGTGCTAAATCCTCATCGTTAAACCAAATATCGAATACCCCAGCATCGATCATTTGCTTTTTCAAGCGCTCAGGCAAAGCTAATTTATTAATTTTTGCAATTGCTTGTTGTCCGCGCTGCTCAGCAAAAAATGATTGATTAGCATTCTTTTGTTTTTTACTAAATAAATCGAACAGTCCCATAAAAATATCCTTATATCAATAAAATCTAATTACTTATATTATGGACTATTTTTACTTTACTTAAAATATTTCTTTATTGATTTCATTTTTATTGGTTCTCTCACTTCAAACGGGTAAACTATAAGGTAATAATACTGACAAAGGAGAAAAATATGAAATATAACCAATACGCTTATGTTGAAACTGATTTTCAACAACAAGTTAAAGAATTAATCGATATCAACTTCTTACCAAAAAATTATCAAGACTGGGACTTCAGTAGTCTTTTAGCCAAATTAGTTAAAAATGCGATCGCTGAAGCTAAAACCGACGCTGCTAAAAATGCCAAACTTGCTGAATTTGCAGTTTCCGATCACCAGACCTTGGCTGATTTTCTTAAAGAAAAGCCAACAGAAATCGGCACCGAACAATTCTATAATGTAGCTTTGCAACTCCTCGGCTATCACGTTCACTACGACTATGAATTTGCCGATTCAACTGGTTTTATGCAAAGAAACGCTTTGCCATTTATGCAAGACATTAGCGATAATCAAAAGTTAATTTCTGCTTTCTACCGCTTGCTCAATACTCGTGCTAAGAACGGACAAATCTTGCTTGATGTAATGGCAGGCAAGGGCTACTTCACTCAGTTCTGGGGTCAAAACAAGTTCAAATTCTTCAATGGCAAATCTATCCCTGTTTTTGACACAAACAAAGTCATCCGCGAAGTCGTTTATGTCGAAACTGATCTTGACACTGATCATGACGGTAAGAGCGATTTAATTCAAGTTACTGTTTTCCGTCCTGCAGAAACCAATAAGGGATTAAAAGTACCCGCACTTTACACTGCATCCCCATACTTTGGCGGAATCATTGCCAACGAAAAGCGTAACCACAATGTTGACGAAAATCTTTCTGATTCTACCACTTGGGATGACCCACAATACGTTCACTCACCAATCGTTAAGGCAGAAAAGCCAGACGGCTCAAGCCACCCAGCAACTGAAGAAGCAGTTCACAAGTCATCTTACCCATTAAACGAATATATGCTTGCTCGTGGTTTTGCTAGCGTCTTTGCTGGTGCCATCGGTACGCGCGGCAGTGACGGTGTCCGCATCACCGGTGCACCTGAAGAAACTGAATCAGCCGCTGCAGTTATCGAATGGCTGCATGGCGATCGTATTGCCTACACTGATAGAACTAGAACTGTTCAAACTAAGGCTGACTGGTGCAACGGCAACATCGGGATGACTGGTCGTTCATACCTTGGTACTTTGCAAATTGCCATTGCTACTACTGGGGTTAAAGGCCTTAAAACTGTTGTTTCTGAAGCTGCTATTTCATCATGGTACGACTACTACCGTGAACACGGTTTGGTTATTGCTCCTGAGGCTTGCCAAGGTGAAGACCTCGACCTTTTGGCTGAAACTTGTCAATCTAACTTGTGGGATGCCGGTTCCTACCTCAAGATCAAGCCAGAATACGACAAGATGCAAAAGGAATTACTTGAAAAAGAAGACCGTAAAACTGGTCAATATTCTGACTTCTGGGAAGCAAGAAATTACCGTCATCACGCAGATGGCATCAAGTGCTCATGGATTTCAGTTCATGGCTTAAACGACTGGAACGTTAAGCCAAAGAACGTCTACAAGATCTGGCAGCTAGTATCCAAGATGCCAATGAAGCATCATCTCTTCTTGCACCAAGGCCCACACTACAACATGAACAATTTCGTCTCAATCGACTTCACAGATTTAATGAATCTTTGGTTTGTTCATGAATTGCTTGGTCTTGAAAACAATGCCTACAATCAATGGCCAACAGTCATGATTCAAGATAACCTACAAGCTGATAAGTGGCATGAAGAAAAAGACTGGAGCGATGAATTAGGTCAAGAAAAGATCTACTATCCAACAGATGACCATGAACTTTACCAAGATGGTAACGGCAAGGCAAAGATGAGCTTCACCGATGTTGGTGGCACTGAATTTAAGAAATCTGGCATCTCAGAAAGCGACTGGCAATACAAGTTTATCTGCGGCGACGAAAAATGGACTAAACCAAGTCTACGTTTTGAAACAGATGAATTTATTCATCCTACTACGATCGTGGGTCGCCCAGAAGTCAAAGTAAGAGTCTCTGGTAGCCTTCCAAAGGGTGAAATCTCCGTTGCTTTAGTTGAACTTGGTGAAAGACAACGATTAACTGCTACTCCTAAGTTCTTAATGCGCGGCGGACAAGAATTAGGCTACCGTTTTGGCACTGACACTTTACAAGAATTTGTTCCAGATAAAAAGACCAAGGCTAAGTTGATCACTAAGGCTCACATGAATTTACAAAACTTTAAGGATATGAAGAAACCTGAAGCAATCGATGCCGATAAGTTCTATGACTTAGACTTCTTACTTCAACCTACATACTACACTATCCCATCTGGTAGCAAACTTGCTTTAATCATCTACTCAACTGATCAGGGCATGACTAAGCGTCCACTTGAAGATGAGACCTACACCGTTGATTTAGCTAATACCGAGATTAAGTTTTACGAAAAATAATTAATAGTAAATAAAGAGACAGATATTCGTATTGGAATACCTGTCTTTTTTATTATTTAAATATTTTTTTATATTCTCCGTATCCAGCCTGATCAAGCTTATCATACGGAATAAATTTTAACGCAGCCGAATTAATGCAGTATCGCAATCCGCCTTTGTCAACTGGTCCATCAGTAAAGACATGGCCCAAATGTGAATCAGCTTCAGGGCTTTTCACTTCTGTTCGCTCCATGCCATGAGATTGATCGCGATGATATGCCAATTTCTTAATCGGTTTAGTAAAGCTGGGCCAGCCGCACCCTGCATCATATTTATCTTCACTAGAAAAAAGTGGCTCACCGGACACCACATCAACGTAGATTCCTTTGTCATAAAAATCATCATATTTTCCTGTAAAAGGGTACTCGGTCGCAGCTTTTTGGGTAACGTTGTATTCTTCTTCGCTTAACTTTTTTAACGCTTCTTCTTTATTAAACATGTTCCGTTCCTCCTGGAAAGAAATTATCGATTTTCTTTTCATAGATATCGAAACGATATCTAGTCAAAAATTCATTAGCAGGATCATAGATTCTTACTTGCAGCATTTCATCTTTGCCATTCATATGTACTTCTTTATTTGGCATATCTAAAAATGGCTTAAAGGCGGCAATCACATTTTGATATGAACTATAAACATGGACGTTTTGTTCAATTACTTCACCATTTTTAGCATATCGCCGTGCACAGATTACATATACAACGTTGTCATTCATAGAAGAGGCTCCTAACTTTTACTTTTCTTGTTTCTTACTATTTTAATTCATTTGCTTACTAAGTAGATAAAAAAAGCAACAAATATCTAAATTAGATATCTGTTGCCAATTTGTTAAAATACTGAAGTTAAGACAGCACCAGCCACAATTAATACCAAACCAATTGCAGTATAGATGTAACCCTTCTTGGTCTTTTGTTCATGTAAGAAGATAATACCACCAAGAGTTGAAATAACCACGCAAAGTTGTGACATAACGAAAGCTAAGTTAACACCGTTCATCTTTACTGAAACGATATATGCAAGTGCAGCTACGGCATAAATCAAACCTGCAGGAATAACTTGGTAGCTTTCCTTTTCTTTAACAACGTCAATTTTCTTAGTTGCAAGTAAGTAAATCACAGTGGTGATCAACATACCAATGGTTTCACCGAAGAAAATCATGGTGTTATCACCCTTCAAAGCCTTAGGAATTGAGCTTGATGTGATGTAACCCAAAGTAGTCAAAACCAAAACGATCATAGTAGTTGTTTGGTTCTTCTTGCCACCTTCGGCAGTACCCTTATCAGTCAATGAAGTACATGCAACACCGATGATCAAGGCCAAAATTCCTAAGAAACCAAAGATCTTAGATTGTGTACTTGCCCATTCGCCGAAGATTAATACTCCGACAAGTGGTACACCAATTAATTGCAAACCGGTTGAAATTGGCATTGTTTCAGAAACACCAACTTTAGAATAACTGTAATACTGTCCGACCTGACCAATTACCCAGGCAGCTCCAGCAAGCATTGCTAACATAAATGTTGTGCCATCAAATGTTGGACGTTTAATGAGAGTCATTACAGCACCAAAGATAAATGCACCGAGCACAGTACCTAAAATTTGGTGGTAAATGTTACTCTTCTTGACCCCAGCAACGAACATCGGCATAAGTCCCCAGCCGATTGCTGGAATGAATAGAAATAAATAACTCATTATTTTTCTCCCCTATATTTGTAAAAAAGTTACAAGGAGCATTGTATCAATGAAAGCGGATACGTTGCAAACGAAAAACAAGTGCGAGTTAAAAAAGATGATCTTTCGATCATCTTTTTTACTTCTTATTTACCTTTAATCCAAACTCTTAGTCGCAAATGATATATTTTCTAGCGATTTAAGCAAGGCATCCGCAGTGTCCAAAGCTGTTAATAACGGAACGTTTTGTTGGATTGCCATTTGTCTAATAATGAAGCCATCTGAATTCTTTTCAATATCATGTCCCATCGTATTGATCACTAAATCAATTTGACCATCGCGTAATTCGTTCAGGATGTTATCGTTAGCATGCTCATCATCATGTACTTTCGTCACGAGTTCTACGTGCAAGTCGTTCTTTTTAAGGAAGTTGGCTGTACCCTTAGTTGCAAAGATTCTGTAACCAATTCGTGCAAAGCGCTTCGCAATTGGCAAAATCTTTTCTTTATCTCTATCTTCAATAGTAAGAAGAACATTGCCATTCTCAGGTAGTTGCATCTTAGCACCCGCAAATGCCTTGTATAATGCCTTGGCAAAAGTATGATCACTACCCATTACTTCACCAGTTGATTTCATTTCTGGTCCAAGGTATGAGTCAACATCAGCTAACTTACTAAAGCTGAAGACTGGTGCCTTAACTGAGATCATATCAGGTTCTGGTGCCAAGCCATCACTGTAGCCTTGTTCAGCCAAGGTTTCACCCATAATTACACGCGTAGCAACTTGAGCCATTTCAATACCAGTAATCTTACTCAAGAATGGAACAGTTCTACTTGCTCGCGGATTTACCTCAATTACATAGACATCCCCATCGCGCACAATAAACTGGATGTTCATAATTCCCTTACAGTTCAGAGTCAAAGCCAATTTTCTAGTTACGTCGGTAATCTTTTCCTTAACTTCTTCAGTGAAGGTTTGTGGTGGGTAAACTGCCATTGAGTCACCTGAGTGAACACCAGCGTGTTCGATGTGTTCCATAATACCTGGTAAAAGCACATCCTTACCGTCACAGATCGCATCAACATCACATTCACGACCATCCAAGTAGTCATCGACCAAGATCGGGTGATCAGCCGCAATATCTACGTGGTCTTGCAAGTATTCTTCAAGTTCATCCTTGCTGTAGACAATTTCCATTGCCTTACCACCCAAGACATAACTTGGACGAACCAAAACTGGGTAGCCTAATTTTTCTGCAGCTTCGATAACGCCTTCGTGAGTAGTTGCAGTTAAACCCTTTGGTTGGTTAAGCTTCAAGTCCTTGATGATTTCATCGAATAACTCACGGTCTTCTGCACGGTTAACGTCCTTAACCTCGGTACCCAAGATCTTAACGCCATGCTTTTCAAGACCAGCTGCCAAGTTGATTGAAGTTTGACCACCGAATTGAACGATTGTACCTACTGGCTTTTCCAAGTCACAGACGTTCAAAACATCTTCAAGAGTCAATGGTTCAAAGTAAAGCTTGTCAGAGACTGAGAAGTCAGTTGAAACAGTCTCAGGGTTTGAGTTAATAACAATAGCTTCATAACCCATCTTTTGTAAAGCCTTAACACAGTGAACAGTTGCGTAGTCAAATTCTACACCTTGACCGATTCTGATTGGGCCTGAACCAATTACGACAACTGATTTCTTACCTGACTTATGTGATTCGTTTTCTGCATCATAAGTTGAGTAGAAGTATGGGGTCTTTGATTCAAATTCTGCGGCACAGGTATCAACCATCTTGTAGACTGGGATGATGCCGTTAGCTTTTCTGAAGTTTCTTACATCATCTGCGGTTTCGCCCCACAAGTTGGCAATGGTTGGATCGCTAAAGCCGTATTTCTTAGCAAGGCGCAGTGTATCTACATCGTCTTTGTTTTCTTGCAAAGTCTTTTCCATTTCAACCATGTGCTTTACGATATCCAAGAAGTAGAAGTTAATCTTAGTTAATTCATGCACATCTTCCAATGTATAGCCACGTCTGAATGCTTCAGCTAAGTAGAATAAACGGTCGTCTTGTGCTTTTACTAGTTTTTGTTCAAGCTTATCATCACTAGCTACATGAGTTTCTTCAGAGTAAAGATCCTTTTCATCGATTTCAAGAGATCTAACAGCCTTTTGCATAGCTTCTTCTGCAGTTCTACCGATGGCCATAACTTCACCGGTAGCCTTCATTTGAGTACCTAAAACTCTGTCAGCCTTAGGGAACTTATCGAATGGCCAGCGAGGGATCTTGCAGACAACGTAATCAAGAGCTGGTTCAAATTCGGCATAAGTAGTACCAGTTACAGGATTCTTGATTTCGTCCAAAGTCATACCAACGGCAATCTTGGCAGCCATCTTAGCAATTGGATAACCAGTAGCCTTTGAAGCCAAGGCGCTTGATCTAGAAACTCTTGGATTAACTTCGATAACGTCATAGTTAAAGCTGTTAGGATCAAGGGCAAGCTGTACGTTACATCCCCCTTCAATCTTAAGCGCACGAATCAAACGGAGTGAACAATCACGAAGCATTTGGTATTCCTTGTCTGACAAGGTTTGACTTGGTGAGAAGACAATTGAGTCACCGGTGTGAATACCAACTGGATCGAAGTTTTCCATACAGCAGACTATCATCGCATTGTCATCGTGGTCACGCATTACTTCAAATTCGATTTCCTTGTAACCAGCAATGGATTTTTCAATCAAACATTCAGTTACTGGTGAAAGTTCCAAACCGTTCTTTGCAATTTCAGCTAATTCTTCACGGTTGTGACAAATACCACCACCAGTACCACCCATTGTGAAGGCAGGACGTACAATGATTGGGTAGCCGATTTCGTCACCAAATGCCAAAGCATCTTTAACTGTATTAACAGTCTTTGATGGTGGCACAGGTTCGCCTAACTTCTTACATAATTCCTTGAACTTCTCACGGTCTTCAGCTTGTTCAATTGAATCAAGCTTAGTACCCAAAAGTTCAATGTGAAGTTCATCCAAGATACCAGTTTTTGCAAGAGCCAATGCCATATTCAAACCTACTTGACCACCCAAGGTTGGCAAAATAGCATCTGGGTATTCTTGACGAATGATTCTTGAAATTGATTCAACAGTCAAAGGTTCAATGTAGACTTTGTCAGCGATTGTCGTATCAGTCATGATAGTTGCTGGGTTGGAGTTAACCAAAACAACTTCGTAACCTTCTTCGCGAAGAGCCAAACAAGCCTGAGTACCAGAATAGTCAAATTCTGCGGCCTGACCAATAATAATTGGACCAGAACCAATCACCATAATCTTATGAATATCTTTTCTCTTAGGCATGACGCTCTTCTTCCTTTCTTTGGTCAATCATTGACATAAAGTCATCAAATAGTGAAACCTCATCGTGTGGTCCTGGAGTTGCATCTGGGTGGAACTGTACTGAAAATGCTGGATACTTTTTGTGGCGAAGACCTTCAACAGTACCGTCGTTTACTTCAACGTGAGTAATCATTAAGTTGTCTTTATCAACTGAGTCAGCATCTACAGCATAGCCGTGGTTTTGTGAAGTAAAGCCGATGTTGCCCGTAGCAATTTCACGAACTGGGTGGTTGAAACCACGGTGACCGAACTTCATCTTGTAGGTCTTAGCACCGTTGGCTAAAGCAAAGACTTGGTGTCCCATACAAATACCCATCAATGGCACATATTTTTCTACTTCACGAACCATGTTTGTAACACCATTTGCGGCCATTTCTTCTGGGTCACCAGGGCCGTTTGAAAGAAGAACACCATCTGGATGAAGGTTTAAGACTTCTTCAGCAGTTGCAGTATATGGCAAGACGATACAGTTACAGTCACGTTCGGCAAGTTCACGTAAAATACTGTGCTTGATACCAAAGTCGATCACTACGATGTTGCGCTTTGAACCTGGAACCGGATATGGACTCTTAGTTGATACGCGGCTGATTATGCCTTGAGTTACATTTTCGGTTTGTAAAATCTTGATGATCTTTTCTGCATCTTCCTTAGAATCTACAATCTTACCTCTTAAAGTACCGTGAACACGGAGCTTTTTAACTAAAGCACGTGTATCGATGCCCTGAATACCTGGGATATCCAAGTGCTCTAAGAATTTAGGCAAAGTAGTTTGCATTCTCCAGTTATCTGGGTGACGTGCTACTTGGTGGCAAATTACACCCTTGATCTTTGGTTCAAGTGATTCATAGTCGGCCAAGGTAATACCGTAGTTGCCGATCAATGGGTTAGTGAAAACCAAAATTTGGTCTGCATAACTTTGATCAGTAATTGCTTCTTGATAGCCGGTCATCCCTGTTGTGAATACAACTTCACCGGTTGTTTCACGATCGGCGCCAAAGCCTTCACCGGCATAAACACTGCCGTCTTCTAAAATTAAATAGCGCATTGACATTTACTCTGCTCCTTCCTGGTATACAACCTTACCATCAACCATTGTCATCACAGTTGAGCCATAAACCTTATGACCAGTAAATGGAGTGTTAACTCCCTTAGACTTGAAGTCTGCTTCCTTGATTTCTTTTTCATGTTCCAAATCAAAGATTGCGATATCAGCTGGCTTGCCTGGTTCAAGAACGCCGGCGTCTTTAAGACCAAAGGTCTTAGCTGGTTTATCGCTAAGCCATGACAATAATTGTTCGAGAGTAAAGACCTTTTCGTTCTTTACAAACTTAGTATATAGCGTACTGAAAGCAGTTTCGCTACCTGTGATACCAAAAGCTGCACCTTTCATTCCGCCTTGCTTTTCTTTCTTAGCATGAGGCGCATGGTCAGTAGCAATCAGATCAATTGTGCCATCAAGAAGTCCTACTAAAAGTGCTGCTTGATCTTCCTTAGTTCTTAGTGGTGGGTTCATCTTGAAGTAGCCGTTGTCTTTTGGAATATCGTCACCAGTTAAAAGAATGTGGTGAGGAGCAACTTCACAAGTAACATTGATTCCGCGAGCCTTTGCCATGCGGACAAGTTCAACGCTAGTCTTAGTTGAAACGTGGCAGATGTGGTAGTGAACGCCAGTCTTTTGAGCCAAGAGCAAGTCACGAGCAATTTGCGTGGTTTCAGCAAGTTCAGTGACAGGTGGTAAGTTCAATCTTTCCGCAGTCTTACCTGCGTTAACGGTACCGTGATTAAAGAGTGAATCGTCTTGTGCGTGGGTCGCAACGATCAAGTTATTTTCCTTAGCTTTTTGCATAGCCAAGTACATAGTTTGAGCCGTTTGTACACCGTGGCCGTCGTTACTCAAAGCAAAGGCACCAGCTTTTTTCAAGGCTGCATAGTCAGGAATGACATCGGTTGTCTCATCATTGGTGATTGGACCATATTGGAAAATGTGAACTACGCCTTTTTCCTTGTTTTCCTCAACCATTTTCTCCATTAATTCTGGAGTGTTAGGCACAGGAGTTACGTTAGGCATAGCACCTACTGTGGTAAAGCCGCCGCGAGCAGCTGCTTCACTACCTGTTCTAATATCTTCCTTATATGTTTGACCAGGATCACGGTAGTGAACGTGGACATCAACTAAACCTGGGCTGACCAACTTGCCTTTGGTATCAATTACTTTATCGCCTGTTAAATGAGTACCGATTGCCTTAATTTTGTCATTTTCAATTAAAACGTCTGCTTTAACTAAGTGACCATTTTGATAAACGGTACCGTTCTTAATTACTGTTGTCATTATTCGAGACCTCCGAGTCTTCTTCCGCGTAATACTGCTTCAATCATGGCCATTCTCATAAATACACCATTTTGCATTTGACGGACAAACATGCACTTGTCGCTTTCTACCAAGTCACCGCTAAGTTCAACGTCGTGGTTGATTGGACCTGGATGCATGATGATTGTGTCAGGCTTTAATTCGTTGTAGCGTTTATGGTTGATGCCGTATTTTTCATGGTAAGCTTTAGCATCAAATTTTTTTCATTAGGATCACCTGCGTGACGTTCATGTTGTACTCTTAAAAGCATCATGACATCCATGTCAGGGATTAATTTATCTAATTCTTCATACTTGCCGTATTTATCAAATTTTTTGTCGTACCAGTAGCTTGGACCTGAGAAATAAACTTCTGCACCTAATCTAGTAAGAAGTTCCATGTTACTCTTAGCTACTCATGAGTTAGTGATGTCGCCGACGATGGCTACCTTCAAGCCCTTAAAGTGGCCGAAGTGTTCGTGAATAGTCATCATGTCGAGCATACATTGACTTGGGTGTTGGCCGCTGCCATCACCTGCGTTGATCACACCGATGTTTAAGTGTTGGTGTTCTTTCAAGTTGATCAAATCGTTGTAGTATTCATTTTGTGAGTGGCGGATCACTTCAAGATCGACGCCCAAAGCGTTCATGATTAATGAAGTGTCGTATAAAGTTTCACCTTTGTTAACAGATGAGTGAGCTGGATCAAATGGGATAACTGTTAAGCCCAATTTTCTTTCAGCCATTTCAAAACTCGTATGCGTTCTGCTTGAGTCTTCGAAAAACATGTTGGTTACGTAAACCGGCTTAGTTAAGCGAGGTGTTGCGCCGCCCTTTTTGAAGTATTCAGCTCGTTTGATTAAAGCTTCAACTTCATCGACATGCAAATTTTCAACACTAACAAAATGTGGTAAACTGACAAGATTTAAATTTTCCATTTTCTATTCTTTCTATCAAAAAAGCCTGAAGCATTTAATTGCTCCAGGCTTTTTCTTCGCACTTTTGTATACGAAAAACTAAGCAACCCTTCTGGCCCTCTCTGGAGTCAATTAAATGGTTGAATTATTTACTTTTTCTATTTTTTATTTTGGCAAAGCCTTCAATTCAACTGAATCTTTGCCGTCCTTTTCAACTACATTAACAGCGACTTGTTCGTCGGCAGAAGTTGGAATGTTTTTACCAACAAAGTCGGCACGGATTGGCAATTCACGGTGACCACGGTCAACCAAAACTGCCACTCTGATCGAACTTGGTCGACCAACGTGCATCAAAGCATCCATCGCAGCTCTAATTGTTCTACCAGTGTAAATAACATCGTCGATCAAGACAACGTGCTTGTCATCGATGTTAACACCAACTTGATCAGAGTTAACAACTGGATCTTGCTTTAAGGATGCATCATGACGATCATCACGGTAAAGGGTGATGTCAAGTTGACCAACTGGAACATCAACACCTTCAAGTTTTTGAATTCTGTCATGGATGCGATTAGCCAAGTAAACGCCACGCGTCTTAATTCCAACTAATACTAGATCATCGGTACCCTTATTTTGTTCGATGATTTCGTAAGTAATACGCGTAAGCGCACGCTTCATTGCAAGTGCATCCCAAATTTCTTTTGCCAATTTAATAGCCTCCTAATTTTTGCCCATTAAAAAAGCTCCCATTCTTCTCTGAGACTAGGAGCTTTCTGTAAAGTCGAAACTTAATTTAAGCCTGCCTTGCTAGCCTCACGGGACTAATTTTAAAGGACACTCATTGCTTTAAAGTTACTGTAAATGACAGCGTTTGTCAAGGGATTAATTAAGTTTAACTTGTCCAACTAAATCATTGATATCATCGACGCCTAATTCTTCAAGTTCTGCAGGTAAACTATCAGCGATATGCTTGGATGCGATGCTGTCGTGGAAGTGTGCAGTACCTACTGCTACGGCACTTGCACCGGCAAGCATGAATTTAACGACGTCTTCAGCTGAGCTAATTCCACCCATACCAATGATTGGTAAATCGACTGCTTGGTGAACCTGCGCAATCATGCGAATAGCAACCGGTCTCACAGCTTCACCTGACAAACCGCCCATGTTGTGACCAAGGACTGGCTTTCTAGTTTTCACATCGATTTCCATGCCAAGCAAAGTGTTGATCATGGAAATACCATCTGCACCGCCCCTTTCGGCAGCTTTTGCGATAGTAACGACATCAGTTACGTTTGGCGTTAATTTGACGTAGATTGGAACGTTAACCACGTTTTTGATTTTTTTGGTTAATTCTTCAACTACGTCGGGATGCACACCAAAACTCATGCCGCCGCGATCAACGTTAGGGCAAGAAACGTTGATCTCTAGTGCGTTGACTAATCCTGAATCAGATAACTTCTTTGCAACTTCAACATAGTCATCTTCACTGTCGCCACCCACACTAGCCATAATTGGCAAGTCTGGATATTGCTTTCTAAGCGGTGTTAATTTTTCACTAATTACTGCGTCAACACCAGGATTAGTTAAACCCACTGAGTTAAGTACCCCATCGTCTAAAACAGCGATCTGAGGTTGCGGATTACCTGTTGTTGCGTGTGGCGTGGTTGTCTTAATTACCATTGCACCTAAGTCATTCAAATCGAACTTCTTAGCTGCTGGCACATCGCCAAAACCAAAGGTACCACTGGCTGGCATCACCGGGTTCTTCAAATCTAATCCTGGTAACTTTACGCGTGTATTTGTCATAATTTTCCTCCAAAAATGAATGCTCACGGACATTCGCTTATTTTTTAAAACAGATTGTACACGCCTTTTTTGATTTTTAAAAGTCTAAAATTTTATTTGTATTTTATTTTCGATGGTGTTAAACTTCGTTTTGATCAAACTTTAAACGGTACAGAGAGACCGCAAGTTCAAAATATTGACTTAAATTATCTGGGGAAAGTCTATACCTGGTGTCTCTCTGCGCCACGTATAGACTTTTTTTGTGGAGGAAAAATGACTAGACCTGTTATCGTTGCCCTCGATTTGGACAATGAAGAAAAATTACACGAAATTTTGTCAAAACTAGGCAAACCGGAAAATGTTTTTATCAAAGTTGGCATGGAATTGTTCTATAATGCCGGCATTGATGTAGTTAAAAAATTAGCTGATCAAGGCTACAAGATCTTCTTAGACCTTAAGATGCATGACATTCCAAACACTGTTTATAACGGTGCTAAGGCTTTGGCAAAACTCGGCATCACCTTTACTACGGTGCACGCACTTGGTGGTAGCCAAATGATCAATGCCGCTAAAGATGGTTTAATTGCAGGAACACCTGCTGGTCACAGCGTACCAGAACTTTTAGCCGT
>Ga0079226_10002282_pt1 | contig 14762 bp, 11 predicted proteins | sample Poulit2014_FD_76345 | JGI IMG/M metagenome (GOLD analysis project Ga0079226, IMG submission 76345) | Agricultural soil microbial communities from Georgia to study Nitrogen management - Poultry litter 2014 | ecosystem: Environmental > Terrestrial > Soil > Agricultural land | place: USA: Georgia... | reverse complement strand
TTAAATCTTCAGATACGTATGGATCAGCTACTTTTTTTACTATAAAATTGCTCAATTAATCCTGAAATTCTTTTGCGGCCCGGATAATATCGAAAGATTGACCGTTCACAGGTAAATAGACTATTTTAAAATATCATGTTAAAAAGATAGCAGCATATAACCATACCAACACCTATGGTAACAAAATAGCTTGCAATGAGTTCTTTTTTCATCACTTTTTTGAGCAGCAGTCCCTCTGGAAGAGAGAGTCCAACCGCCCCAATCATAAAGGCAATAGCTACTTCATTAATCAGCGGTGAAGTTATTAGAAATGACAGGGCAATACCTCTGCATCATCCCGATAAGTAAGGGAATCGACGAGCAGGAGCAAAAGGGCGTAACGGCCCCAGCGCAGAGGCCATAATGTTACCTACGCCTTTTTTTTATGGTTTTCAGGTAGCGCCGGATCTTATCCATCGCCAGGTAATTGTTAATGCCCCATCAGATAGGTAACCCAAACCACCAGCAGCGATATCAAAATAAAGGTCGCTGTAAAATAGTGCAGAGCCGTTAGGCACAGCCCTATCTTGCAAGCCCAAGTAAGTGATAGACAATGTAATCTGCAAAACGAGAAAGTATATGTTCAAATGTTCTTATATTTTAGCTTTATTGGTTTAAAGAAGAAAAAATTTCGTCCTCAGATGAAAGCTTGCAGTAGCCATATACCTGCCCGTCAACGTCAAACAATGGAAATGTGCTTATTCCATAGGTTGCGGTCTCTTGAATATCTGAAAGTTCTTCGATTGAAAGGTCTGAGTTATGTTCGTCGGCAAGAGTTTCACGTTGCTGTTTAATAGACGAGCCGGAAGCGCAACGTGAGGATCGCAAAATTATGACGTCAGTACTCATAATAAATTGATTTGTTTAGTTGGTGATTAGTATACTGTTGGTATATTACAGTCGGAAAAAGAACTAAAAAGTCACAAAAAAGGAGCGGGGGATTTAGATCAATAGAATAACTTATTAGAATGGATATTTGTTAAGCAATATAACCTGTATTACTCTAAACCACTGATCAAAAAATAAGTAATGGGGTTTTCAGTCAGTAAAGTCCGCTCGGCCTCAACTGGTACAATTACCAATATTATTACCCATATCCACGTTTGATACAGTTTTTATTAAAAGTATAGCCCTATTTCCATTAAATTACCTCACCATTATAGCGCTACATTACCGGGTCCATCCGAAAGTGATAGTGTTTACAGTATTTTGTATGTTTGCCAACAATAAAACGGACTGAAAATTAAATTCTATCGAGCGTTTTTATGCACAATATTGTACTAATTCCCGGAGATGGTATAGGACCTGAAATTACCCAATCCGTTACCACTATTTTTGAACATGCTGAGGCCCCCGTTAATTGGATACGGAGAACTGCCGGCCTGACGGCTCAGGAAGAAGGAAATGAGCTGCTGCCTAACGAAACACTGGAAGCCATCGAGAAGCACCACATCGCGCTCAAAGGCCCACTTACTACGCCTATTGGGGCTGGTTTTCGATCAGTCAATGTAGCGCTTCGCAAAAAATTCCAAACACACAGCAACATCCGGCCGGCTAAAAGTATGCCTCACATCGAAAGCCGATACGAGGATATTGACCTGGTGATGTTCCGCGAAAATACAGAAGGGCTCTATATAGGCAAGGAAAATTGGGTGAAAGAAGGTGAACATGCCGAAAGCATTGCCGTTGTCACCCGTAAAGCAAGCGAAAAAGTTATACGCGCTGCCTTTGAATATGCCAAAAATAAGAATCGTAAAAAGATTACGCTGGTCCATAAAGCCAATATTCTAAAGCTTACTTGCGGCCTATTTATGGAAGTCGGGGAAGAGATATCCAAGGAGTATCCGGATATTGAGTATGAAGATCTTATCATCGACAATATGGCCATGCAGATGGTGATGTATCACCATGAATATGATGTGATTGTTACCACCAATTTATTCGGCGACATCCTTTCGGACTTAGCTTCCGGGCTGGTAGGCGGACTTGGGCTGACCGGAGCCGCAAATATTGGTGAGACCACCGCTATTTTTGAGGCCGTGCACGGCTCTGCTCCTGATATTGCAAGGCAAAATAAAGCAAACCCTATCGCCTTTATCCTGTCAGCGCTGATGATGCTGGAGCATTTGGATGAAAATACCACGGCTGACCGCATCAGAAAGGCCATCCATGCTACGCTTGCAGACAAGTCAGTTTGTACTGCTGATATTGGCGGAAGCGGATCAACGACGGCCTTTACCGAAGCAGTCTGTAAAAACCTATAGCTACCCGCCGATAAAGGTATCCAGGTGGGCAGAAATTTGCCGCTGTTACATTTTAGAGAGCAAATTTGCAGCCTTTTCACGATATTGAGGGGCTGCATCTGCTTCCTCCGCTTTATGCAGATATTTTTTAGCTTCTGAAAACTTCTCTTGCTCATATAACATATGACCGGACCCGTAGGCAGCGATCACTCCAAATGAACGCTCACCGGGATTCGACAGCTCTTGTATGCGCCGATAGCTCTTTCTGTATGAATCCAGTGCCTTTTGAGGCTGTTTCTTCCGCTCCAGAATACGCCCTTTCCACACGAGCAGCTCTCCTTCCAATATTGTTTGATAGGGTAAAGTATGAGTCCGCCAGCGTTCCAGTGCATCTCCGATAAAATCAAGTGCCTCATTATACCGGCGCATATTGTAATAGGTTTTAACCAGCAGCCGGACATAATAATTATTCTGAGGATACCGCTCAGTCAGCTCTTCAAACCTGTCAACAGCAGCGCTGTAGTTGTGTTCATAATTAAAATTGATATTACCTAAAAAATAGGTCGCTTCGGCCCGGGCAAATATCCCGCTTTCTGCAGCTTCGCGGAGCTTCTCCAGCCCCTTTTCCTTATTCCCATCGGGCAAGAACCAGGAAACGGTCTTTACCACCGGATATTCCTCCGGTAGGTATGCTGCGTAGTACAACTTAAGGCCTTCGGCAAGCTTCAAATCAGCCATATCCGGATACAATTGACCCAGCTTTTCATAGGCCTTCATTGCCTTTCGGGCATAGTTTAAGCTACTTATCCACTCCTCCCGATTGGAATACTGACGCCCTATATAACCATTGGCAATGGCCTGTATAAGCAGTGCGTCGGCATGAGATGACTGCCTATGCAGCAATTTACCGGCCTGATAATTAGCCTTTTTCATCATCTCAATAAAGGCATCATCATGCTCAGTATTCTCAAGATCAGAAAGAATCTGCCACCAGAACTTCATTCCGTCAACAAGACCCCACAATGGATGGTCGGGATACTCCTCTTTCCACGGGGATAATACCTTGTCAGCTCCGTCGAAATTGAAGTTGTATATAGAATCGACGGCGGCTTTGGCATCGGGCCTGAAATCAGGATTATTAATTAACTCGGGCACCTGAGCATGAGCGATAACCGTGGTCAGCAATCCTGCTGTAAGAAGAAGGCTTCGTTTAAAAATATTCACACCAGTTTTCTGTAATAACTCTCAAAGAACGCACTTATTGCAGGTAAGTCGTAAACCAGTTCTGCGTTCGATCAACAACTTTGCGGAATGCATCCGGAAATGATTCTTCGGTAAATGGATGGGCCGTATCAAAAGTGTGTCCCGAATCGGGAAGCAGCAGCTTCTCTTTATGAGCCGAGGGACAATGCTCAAAAAGCTTTTCTGCCTCATGAAACCGCACACCCTTATCACCTTTAGAATGTATAAACAGGGCCGGATGGTTAAACTCTTCAATTCGCTCAACTGCCATCAGCCGATTGGCATTTTGAACAGCATCCTCATAAACCACCTTCTTTTGGGGCATAACTTGACCTGTTCGGCCATTTTTAATTTCAGTAACGCCCTTTTCCTCCCAGTCATCAATCATGGCATCACTCCAGTGGGCATTATAATCAGCTACGGCTGACCATGTAACCAGGCACTGCACCTCGGGATATTCTGCCGCCGCAGCTACCGCTGTATGTCCGCCGCGGGAATGGCCGATGAGTCCGATATTTTGGGCATCAACGGGATAGTCTTCAGGCCAATCGATATTGCCTTTTCTGAGGGCTTCAATCATCGATCCCACATCATTTAAATCCTGACTCAGTGTCTGACGAGCAAACAGATTCAGCTGATCAAATTCAGTCATATTTTCACCGACACCATTGAGTGAAAAATTCATCGCTACAACTGCGAATCCCGCTCTGCTCAGCTCTTCGCAAGCATCCGGAAATGCCCCCCAGTCTTTAAACCCTTTAAAGCCGTGCAGGAAGATAAGAACCGGCAGGCGTTGAGAGTCCAGCTTATCATCCGGCAAATAGAGATCATAATAAATGGGCAAGTTCTCAGTAGATGGTATTGAGTCCGATATCTTCATGGTAAATAAAGTGATTTTAATTTAGTAATGTATTTACTCTGCCATACAGCTGCTTTACGGCCGTTCACCCGGCATTTTGCTCTATCACGGATCATCCGATAAATTGAAACGAGCCGCAAGCTCACGCTGGGTCGAAACAGTCAAACGGTTGAAAGCCTTCTGCAGGACTAGCAGTTATTCATCTTATCAGAGAACTTTGTAACAGTTTTTACAGTAAACGGCATTCCGGACTTGATCCACCGGCAGCCAGAGCCATTTCTGGGCCTACCCGGCTTTGACCATTAAAAAAGAAGATACTGAATCAAAGCCTATATTCCTCGCTGTCGGGGATTACAGGATGCCTTGGGTTTAGCAAAGGGCTCTATTCAGGGATTTCAAAGTTCCTTGACCACTCCTGAAGCATTCCTTATTATCTGCAGCAGGAATGGGCTACTAAGTCCTACGCTGAGTTCATAAATCAGCAGATATTAACCATATTTATACTATATCAGCAGACGCAGCCCCGAGTTTATACTTCAGGCTGCAATATTGCTCGCCAGCCATATCAATAGCCGGTCATCTCTTAATTGTTAAAGTCCAGGGGATTAAGCTTCACCAGTTTACGAAGAGCATTTATTTCATTCTTCCTCAAGTAGCGCCAGCGCCCCATATTTACACTATCGAGCGTAAGGCCGGCATAGTCGACCCGCTTGAGCCGGACTGCTTCGGTTCCAAAGTATTCTACTATACGCCGCACCAAGCGATTCCGCCCTTCATAAACAGACAATACAAAAGTATTCTCGTTATTTATCCGAGTGACGTCCTTGCCCTTGGCAAATCCATCTTCCAGCTCAATACCTTTGGCTATTTGCTTGAGCTCATTATCGCTGAGCTTGCGCCTGGTTTCCACCTCGTAAACCTTCCGCACCTCATAGCTGGGATGCATCAGCCGGTTCGCCAAATCACCGTCATTCGTGAGCAGTAATAAGCCCATGGTGTGGCGATCCAGACGGCCTACCGGATATACTCGCTTGCCCGTTGCATCCTCAATCTTATCCATCACCGTATCGCGGTTGCGCGGATCGTCGGTAGTAGTAATGGTATCTTTAGGCTTATTGAGCAAGATATAGACGAACTTCTCCAGACTTATATGCTCTCCTTCAACCGTCACCTGGTCCGTTCGCTGGACTTTAACGCCCATTTGTGTAACTACTTCATTATTCACCTGCACCTTGCCGGCTGCAATATAATTATCCGCTTTTCGGCGAGAGCAATAGCCGCAGTGGGCAATATATTTATTCAACCGGATGAGCTCTTCTTCCCCATAATCCTGTTCAATTGCGTGAGGGGCTTCGTGCCGTTCGGTATTTCGCTTGTTTCGTTGACTCATTAAATTCTGTATTTACGAATTTCTATTCTTCTTCATCCTGATCATTATTAAGCAGCAGCTCCTCAGCCGTAAACTCATCCAGTCCCGGCAAGTCATCTTCGTCGGTTTCTTCTACTGCGTCAATGAGTGAAATAGCTGTTTCTACGGCATCCTCATCCTCCGCCGTCTCCTGTAAATCCTTTAGTTCAAGCTGACGATCAAAGAGAAACTGCCGGTGTTCGGCCATATCATCATCCTGGAGTATTTCCTCAATCTCCCGCGGCTTTGGCAGCTCATCGATGGTATTAATGCCAAAATGGGTTAAAAAGTGCTGAGTCGTCCGATATAGCAGCGGCTTCCCCGGCGCATCAAGGCGCCCGGAGACCTCAATCAGCACTTTCTCCAACAGCTGGCGCAGCATATATCCTGAATCCACACCGCGAATATCATCCACCTCCGGCTTGGTAACAGGCTGTTCATAGGCTACAATAGCCAAGGTTTCAATAGCCGACTGCGAAAGCTTTCGATAAGCATTTTCATGTTGAAAAATGCTAAGCCACGGCTCATAGCGCTTCTTAGTGGTAAAAGTATAGCCGCCGCCCACCAGATCTATCGTAAAGGAAAGGCCATTCTCTTCATAGCGCTGATTCAGCTTGTCTATAAATGGTTCTATGGCTTCCTCTTCCAGCCCTAAATGTTCTTCCCCCTTGGCGATAATTTCACATATCTTTTCTGCCGATAATGGATCGGGACTCGAAAATATAAGCGATTCTATCACGGACGAAAGGCGAGTGCCATCAACAAATTGGTAATCATTCATCATTGGATATACAGGCTACTGCGGGATATTATTCTACCGTAAACAACACGAGAAAATAACAAAAAATGATGCCTTTGCCCTATTATAATTTTCCCGACGTAAAATAAACGGAAATAGGTTCTACTGAAGCTTCCTAATATCTCTATCATAGGAAATAAGCCCTGCATATTTTTATCAATATCATAGCTGCAGCCATCCATAGCTACCCATCGCTTTCCCGGACAATGAAAAAGCCGTCATTCCCCTGCTTTTGATAAAGCGGCATCAACATATAGCCGTCGCATTGAGCCAAAATTTTACCGTCACGATCGGTAGCCAACCATTCGCCCTCTTTAATACGCTGAAAATTTTGATAGCCCGGCTGCATTTCAAAATGATCACCCGGATGAATGATGTGCTGATAAACCAGCTTAGCTTTGGCCGGTAAATTCTGCGTATAGCTCCGCAGATGAGTACGATACTTCTCTATTCCAGGCATTCGTTCCCCACTAATGCATCCCAGCTGCTCAAGCATAAGCATAATGGAAGCAATAATATTTTTGCACGTCTCGCTGCTATGATGCTGTCCCCCTTCCAGTGCGAAAGAGATCATGCCTTGATCGCCGTAATATTTTAGCGTCGTTCCCTGAAGGGCATCAGCAATACCTTCGACCACGGGAACATACATTTGGGACAACATCTGAATGGTCTCAGTCCGATGGCTGGGCAATGTAAACAGGGCTCCATCCGCTGAAAAAGTGTGCACATCTACAAAAATTGCAGGCTGACTTGCCATCTTCCTTATACGGTCAATAACACTCAGCAGATCCTTCATTTCCCGCCGCTCGCTGGTACCCATATCTTCCTTAGCAGTTGCTCGCACCTCATCCAAAATAGCGGGAAACCAAAGCCGATTCATATCCTCATCAATAAAACGTACTCCGCGATCCAGGGCCCGAATATTGCCCCTAACGGCTACTATATTACCTTTAAAACAGGGGGCCCGGTCACTTAAATGTTCCATTACGTGTTCAACCGCCTCCACTCCGGCTCCCTCATTGCCGTGAATACCGGCCACTAAAATGATATAAGGACCATCTTCGGATCCGTCGATTGAGCCAATCATTCGTTTTGAAACGCTATGTATTTCTGTATCAGCTGTTTTCATCATCTATTTGCTCTTCTTCACTTTGGGAATGCAGTATTTTCAGCAAACGACCGGCTATAATCCGATAATTTTCCTCTGTGATAATCCCGACCAGCCGATTGTTCTTCACCACTGGAAGCGAGCCGATCTTCTGGCTCTCCATAATTTCTATGGCCTCAATAATAGAAGCCTCCGGATGGATAGTAATAGGATTTTCGATCATAATATCTTCAACAGACTGCTCAGGTTCCTCGCCATGATTGACCGTCTTGCTGTACTCAGTAAAAACCATCCGCATCGTCACTAATCCTACCAATTGTTTCTTTTCATTCTCTACGGGCACATAACGAACGCGCTGCCAATCAATCAGATTAGCTACAAATTCCAGTATATCATCACGCTGCACCGTAAACAGATCAGTAGTCATAAATTCTTCCACAATTAGGCTGGAAGGCTTCCAGTGCTTCAAGTCCTCAATCCGCGCTCGTCCCCATTTATGGACCGGTTCACCCTTTTTTTGATTTTTAACCATGGCCGTAGTGATAGCTGCCAAAGTATGCTCTTTAGATTCATTATCCCCCATCAGGCTCACATAATTATCTAACAGCCAGTATGAAGCCGTTTGTCCGGATGTGACTCTTTGATGAATTAGGTCCAGGTAGCTGCTAATATCACTGTTGTCAATATTAGCTTTCTCCAGCCCTTCCCGGGCAACCGGAAGCAACTCTTTGGTAATTAAATCTACCGCGTTTATGCGCTGATCGTCGAGCCAGCGAAATTTGGTATCAAGCCCCATCTTAGAGGCAGCTACAAAATTCATTCGGACATTATCAAAATCAATTTCCTCCTTCACATCCGGATAATAGTCATTCATTTTATTCATCAGTCCCAACCAGAAGGCCGCATTAGCTAACTCATCCGTCACCGTAGGGCCCGCAGGCATCATGCGGTTCTCAATTCGAAGGTGGGCCTTTCCGTTAGTCACGCCATAGCACGGGCGGTTCCAGCGGTAGACCGTGCCATTATGTACCTGCAACGCATGAAGGGCCGGAGCTGTTCCTTCATCTAAAAGCTTCTCCACATCTTCCTCTATTTCTGAACTAAGCATCACCCGGTGACGGACCGTATCTTCCTGAAAAATTTCCAGGATACTTTCATCCACCCATTTATTGCCAAAAGTTACACGAGGAGTAGATTCGCGCAGATGATCGCCAACGGTGCGGGTATCTACCGACTGTTGAAAAAGCGCTATCCGGGTTTCATTCCACAAGCGTTTACCAAAAAGGATGGGCGAGTTCACGGCGCCGGCTAAAACCGGGGCCGTAATAAGCTGAGCTAAGTTGTATTTGGACACAAATTCATCAGGCCTAACCTGCAAGTGCATCTGAAAGCCCGTATTGCAAGCCTCCAATAACGGGGAATCAAATTTCATCAGCAGCTCATCCATACCCTGAATGCGGAGATCAAAGCTATCGCTGCGCATTTCCTTAATTGCAGTACTCAGAGCCTTATAGCGCTGGAGCGGAGTCATATTCTTTAAATCAACATCCATCTTGCGGATGGTCGGCAAGATACCTGTCAGCAATATTTCACCGCCCATCCCATTCGACACCTCACGTACAAGATCCACCTGCTGCTGGATGTTTTGCTCCATCTTAGAAAGACAATTACCGGTAAATTTGAGAGGCTCCAGGTTCACTTCCAAATTAAATTTGGCAAATTCCGTGGTAAAACCGTCCGCCTCCTTCCGCTGAAGCTCGTCTAATATTTCCATCGCCCGGGGCCATGCCTTCGTCTGCCGGTCAATCAGGTAAAGCTCCTGCTCGGCGCCGATACGGATAGGATCCGTCTCAAACCATCCCCCTTCATCCAGCATCCGGTCCAGCGCCCGCAGATCTTTTAGTACGTATTTCATAAAACGCTGAACCTCTTCCTGGCTATCAGCTAATTTTACTCGTGATTTACCCATATAGACCTCTGCCATTTAGAATATATTAGCACTGTAATAATCGCATTTCTTCGGTGGAATGCAAGTCATTATTGGATACGTCTGCTGATTTCTTCCGGGTCATCGGAAAGAAATGGCTTATAAAATCTTTATGTCTCTCAGCCTTTATTTATTCTAAAGCATCTACATTCACGTTAATCCGAACACTGCCGGATCCTTTAAAGGATTTGTATTCCTCATAATGGGCGAAAGTACGATCCAACAGCTGTTCAATAGCACTGGCTCCATTGGTAGGTTTAATTTTGACGATACTTTCCCACAGATAATACTTTTGCATACGTGCGATAGGGGCGGGAGATGGACCCAAAATAGCCTTGAAGCTTCCTAATACCTGTTCCAGGCTTTCCGTAAAGGCCAGCGCTACTCTGCGCACTCTTCCTTCCTGCTTACCCTTAAAGTCAAAGCGTATAATGCGCGAAAAGGGCGGATAGCGAAGCGCTTTACGCTGCTCCAGCTCCTGCCGGGCAAAATCGTTGTAGCGATGCTCCCGTGACGTCACTATAGCGGCATGATCCGGCTGCCAAGTCTGAAAGAAAACGTGTCCCTCCTTACCGGATCGCCCCGACCGGCCGGCTACCTGACTTAACAACTGATACATCCGCTCCCCGGATCGGAATGACGGGAATGCCAGCTCCGTATCCGCATCAATGACACCCACCACAGTTACATCGGGAAAATCCAGCCCTTTGCCTACAATCTGTGTTCCGATAAGAATATCCGCTTCTTTTTGCCCAAAAGCGCTCAAAATATCGGCATGAGCCGTTTTGCTAGATGTAGTATCATAATCCATTCGCAGCGTATTGGCCTTCGGAAAGAGCTCTGATATACGCTCTTCGAGCTGCTGCGTGCCGCTTCCCTGCGGCTCTATCATATCATGCTCGCATTCAGGACATTCTTCCGGACGGCGCTCGGAATATCCGCAGTAATGGCAACGCAGCTGACCCTTAGATTTATGATAGGTCATACTTACTGAACAGTTAGGGCATTCAGGAATATTCCCGCAGTGCTGACACTGCAGATAGGAGGAGTAGCCCCGGCGATTATAGAGCAGAATCACCTGTTCGTTGCGCTGTATTGCTTCCTCCATTGCCTGGTAAACAGGCACGGTCAACGGCCCGCGCATAGCCGACTGATACTCTTTTAGGTCCAGTACTTCTACCTTTGGAAGCGTTGCTCCAAACGGACGCTCTTTTAGCGTCAAAAGCGTACTCTTGCCGGTATGTGCTCCGTAAAGTGAGCTCATGCTTGGAGTGGCGGATCCCAGAATGGTCACCGCATCATTGATGTGAGCCCGCATAATAGCCACATCGCGGCCGTGGTAGCGCGGGGCCGGGTTTTTCTGCTTATAAGAAGCATCATGTTCTTCGTCCACTACAATGAGGCCCAGATTCTGAACCGGTGCAAAAACAGCTGACCTCGCGCCGATGGCGATGCGTTTTTCTCCCTGCTGCAGCGCTCGCCAGGCATCATATCGTTCGCGATTCGTCAACCGACTGTGCAGCACTGCAATATCGTCGCCAAATATTGTATAAAATCGGCGGACAATCTGTGGAGTGAGGCCAATTTCGGGTACGAGTACTAACCCGCCCTCCCCTTGCTCTAAAGTCTTTTTTAACGCATGGATATATACTTCCGTTTTACCGCTCCCCGTAACACCGTGCAGCAAGAACGATTGGTACTCCCGCTCTTGCTGTGACTCGTTAATTTCCCGGAATGCCGCCTGCTGTTCCCTATTCAGGGTGTTTAACTGTTCGGGATCATATTCATAGCGGAGGTCAAGATTGTTTGCTTCTACCTCCTCAGCCTGAATGAGTCCTTCTTCAGCCATACGGTTAAGGGTATAATATTCAATCCTGGAGTGCTGACGAAGATCTTTTTGGTAGGAGGGCAACTTTTGCCTCATCAGTACCTCCACCGCCTGCACCCATTTATACATCTTGTCGGCTTTACGATACTCTTTAATTAACTTACCGGCCTGGCTCCGGGCGTCTTCATGAGCCCAACGCCAGACCTTCTCCATATTGGGCTTCATCTTCAAATTAGGAGCTTCATAAAGCTCCACCAGCTTACGTCCAATGAGGGTTTCTACGGCATTACGCCCCCACCGCTTATTAGCTTCTTTATATGCATAACTGTCCTTTCCGCGAATGGTGTTGACTACTTCCTGCAGGCTCTGGTCCAGATTTTTAGGCTGTTTTCCATCTACAATACGGAGTCTTTTTTCAGCGTAAAAGTTCAACCCTGCCGGCAATGCAGCCTGTATTGCTTCTCCCCAGCTGCAATAATAGAAGCGGTGCATCCAGCCGGTGAGTTTTAGCAATTCCTCCGAAAGTACCGACTCATCATCCAGGATGCGCTTGACCTTTCGCGTATTGAAATCCGGCTTATTACTGTGAATACGAATAATAAAGCCAATTGCTTTGTGCTTGCGCAGCGGCACCCACACCCGCTTACCCGGTTGTGCCTGCTGCAGAAACTCGGCCGGCAGCTGATAGGTAAATAACTGCCGAACGGCAGTGGGAAAGGCAATATCAACGTAATTAGGCATCTATTATAGCTTACAGTAGGGCTTTCAATCAGCAGGGAAAGAGCATATACAATTTTAGGATAGGTTTCAACTATACGAAGATATAAATATTCTTGTTAATGCGTTATGGGGTTACCATATGTCACTTATGGTTACTCAACCCCTCTTGATTTCCCCTTTATTGTTCAGACTGAGGACCCCCTTACCGATGTCTCGGATCAAAATATTCATATGGGGAAGAACTTCATTTTTAGCTACTCCCTTTCCTTATGAAAGGAGGGGCCAGAAATGGCTGGCTCTATAGCCCACAACTGAACCTCTAAACGCGTTCTTATTACTCTTATCTCTCCACGTAGTACCAGTAGGATAAAAAAAGGGTTCCTGTTTAGCCAGGAACCCTTTAAGATACTGTATTTAATCGGAATATTTAGTCTACGTCCCAGAATAGGTTGTTCGTAAACTCGTCTCCGCCAATTGCCTCTGAGGCGTTATTATAATTTTGCTCATTGTAATTTTGCTCATCAATAGGATACCGAAAGCGTACAGGCACTTCACCTTTTGCTGCACTCACTGCATCAGTGGGAGCTTGTAAATCAGGATATCCTAAGCGCCGGAAAACATTCCATCCCTGGGTACCCTGTAAGAAAAGAGCCAGCCACATTTGATTACCTATTTTCTGCTTCCAATTGCCGGGAGCCGTCGCATAAGCCACCTCATCCTGAGCAAGATAGGCATCAATATCATCCTCATTTATAATTTCGGGATCTCCTACCAGATTCTTCCAGTACTCCATATCCGCACGGATAGCTTTTTCATAATGATCGGCAGCCGAACCAGTAACAGCATATCCCCGTTCCACAGCTTCAGCCAGGATAAGCTCAACCTCATCATAGCCCATAATTACTCCCGGACGTCCCGACTCTTCCATGAGTGAACTTAAGTGTGAAAAATCAGCATATGCATTCTGCTCACCGTAAGGTCCGCCGATATATTCCCCATCTTTTTTGTCGTAAAAGACCGGCCGACGGGGGTCATTTAGCTCATTCATTTTATCAACTAACACATCTGAAGGAATATAATCGTCACGGCCGCTCTGTACAATTGCCTCCCAAAGCGGGTTCGTATTTGGCGGATTGCTATCAAAGGGGATGATTGCATTGTCACCATTTGATTTAAAAGCATTCGGTGCAGCTTCTTCGACCGCCGTCTGGGCTATATCCGGATTCGAATCCGCCAGCATAATCCCCATGCGCAGCTTCAGCGAGTTGGCAAATTTAATCCATTTACCGACATCTCCCTGATAGAAATTATCTGCTTCACCAAACGAGTCAGCAGACGGATCGAACATGGCTATCGCGTTATCTAAGCGCTCCATCAAGTCCATATATATTTCTTCCGCATCTTTATAAGTTGGCTGAGAGTTATCGTCAGGATCCAGCGCTTCGCCCTCGCCTTCTGCATTAAGGTAGGGTATATCCCCCCAGAGCGTGACCATATAGTGATAGGTCATCACGTTGAGTACCTCTATGCTGGCTATTTTATTTGCCTTTTCGCCTTCCCCTATCAGGTCATTAGCCTTAATTTTTTCTTTCGATTCCTGAAGGTTCGCTAATATGCCGCGGTACAGCGTTGACCAAATATTCGAAGAAACTCCCCGATCGGCAAAAGCGTATCGGGATTCCGCGGGGTAGTCCGTCGCACTAAAATACTGGGCCATAAACTTAAAATTATTTAAGTTTACGCTCGTATTGTGCAAATAGTCTCCCAGGTTAAATTGCCCACTGGTAAATAATGGATCTGCAGCCACATTAGTAGCTCCTTTCGTATCCTCGTTCATATCTGTGATGTCGCAAGACATCAGCACAAATGACAGTACAAAAACTGATAATAATAGTCTTTTCATAGTAGTATGTACTAAAATTTCAGTTGTAAATTCAATGTTACATTCCGAGTTGATGGCAGATTCCCACCTTGATAGCCTGTAAGTGAAGCATCTCCAATAGAACGCTCAGGGTCAGCATCAGGCAGGTTTTTATGGATAATCCACAAATTCCGTCCTGTTAAAGAAAGGGATGCACCACTCAATATATTCTGATTACTTAAGATGCTTTTAGGCAGACGGTAGGTAATACCTACTTCACGCAGCTTCACAAAGCTACCATCGTAAACATATCGGGCATGAGGGTTATTACCCTGGTAACCAAAGTTGTCATGCGTCTCTTTATAGATGTCATTTTCTGAGCCATCCTCGTTTACTCCGGGTAAGATAAGTCCTCCCCTCTCCTCTTCGGGTAGTAATCCCGTTCGATTGCCATCATCATCATACGAATAAGCGGGATCACGGATGGGATTGCCTAAATCATTTAACCCAACAGTCGACTTATATAATCCGGTTCCTTGTCCATACCACTGGTCCAGCGAGAAAATATCGCCGCCCCACCGAACATCTACTAAGAAGTTCAGGCTCCAGTTTTTATAGTCCAGCTTATTTGAGACTCCCCCTCTCCAGTCCGGATTCATATTACCAAT